>OJEP01000011.1_pt1 | contig 205616 bp, 162 predicted proteins | sample 1593761 | NCBI WGS metagenome assembly OJEP01 (sample SAMN05416783, study PRJEB24817) | seawater metagenome | isolation source: Sea water | place: Canada:Atlantic | collected 2013-11
TGGATGCCGAAGCGGAGCCCCCATGGATGGGTTTACGGCGTGGCAGCGCCGCACTCTGTACCTCTGCAGCAAAGCGGCCTCAAGCAAATTGCGGCAATTAATTATACTAAACAAACTTTTGTACCTTACATACACAAGACCGGAGACAACAAGATGGCTAAACAATTAAGTGGCGCGGGATTACGCGGCCAAGTTGCAGGAAAAACAGCACTGTCTACTGTAGGCGTATCAGGCTCTGGCCTGACATACCGTGGTTACGATGTAAAAGATTTAGCAGCCAGTTGCCAGTTTGAAGAAGTGGCTTATCTTATTTTAAAAGGTAAATTGCCTACCCAGTCCGAGTTAGATGAATACAAAGCCTTACTTCGTAGTATGCGCGGATTACCTCAGGCCCTTAAAGATGTATTAGAGCGTATTCCAAAAGACGCACATCCTATGGACGTACTTCGTACAGGTTGTTCTATGTTGGGTAACCTTGAAATGGAGAACGACTTCAGCGAACAGCAGCACGCAACCGATCGCATGTTAGCTTGTTTCCCAAGCATTATTTGCTATTGGTATCGCTTTACTCACGATGGTGTTCGTATTGATGTAGAAACCGATGACGATTCAATTGGTGGTCATTTCTTGCATATGCTGCACGGCGAAAAACCTCGCGAGTTGCATGAACAAGTCATGCACGTTTCACTTATTTTGTATGCAGAGCACGAATTCAATGCATCTACCTTTACCGCTCGCGTATGTGCTTCAACCTTGTCAGATATGCACTCATGTGTGACCGGCGCTATTGGCTCGCTTCGCGGTCCATTGCATGGCGGTGCGAACGAAGCAGCCATGGAAATGATAGAAGGCTTTACATCAGCCGAAGACGCTGAAGAAAAAATGATGGCCATGCTTGCCCGTAAAGACAAAATCATGGGCTTTGGGCATGCCATTTATTCTGAATCAGACCCACGTAACGAAATCATTAAAGGTTGGTCTGAAAAGCTCGCTGCCGATGTAGGTGACGAGGTGCTTTACCCCGTATCTGTGCGCTGTGAAGAAGTGATGTGGCGCGAGAAAAAGCTATTCTGTAACGCTGATTTTTTCCACGCTTCCGCTTATAACTTTATGGGAATTCCCACCAAGTTGTTTACCCCTATCTTCGTGATGTCTCGCCTAACGGGGTGGGCAGCACACGTGATGGAACAACGCGCTGACAACCGTATTATTCGCCCATCAGCTGAATATACTGGTGAAGATATTCGTGACGTACCTCCTATGTCTGCACGTAGTTAACGACTAAGGCTTAAAATCATGAGTAATATGAATTACGAATACCGTAAACCTTTGCCTGGCGCAGGTATCGATTTCTTTGATACCCGCGAGGCAGTGGAAGCCATTGAACCTGGCGCCTACGATAAACTTCCCTACACTTCACGAGTGTTTGCCGAAAACTTAGTGCGCCGTTGTAACCCTGACGCGTTAACCGATTCACTTAAGCAGTTTATTTATCGCAAGAACGATTTGGATTTTCCGTGGTTTCCAGCCCGCGTGGTATGCCACGACATCCTGGGGCAAACCGCGTTGGTTGACTTGGCTGGCTTACGGGATGCCATTGCGGCGAAAGGCGGCGATCCAGCGAAAGTAAACCCAGTTGTGCCTACCCAGTTAATTGTCGATCACTCATTAGCCGTTGAACATGCGGGTTTTGAACCCGACGCGTTTGAAAAAAACCGCGCTATTGAAGATAGACGTAACGACGACCGATTCCATTTTATCGACTGGACTAAGTTAGCGTTTAAAAACGTGGATGTGATACCGCCGGGTAATGGCATTATGCACCAAATCAACTTAGAGCGTATGTCGCCAGTTATTCAGTCTCGCGACGGCGTTGCCTTTCCTGATACCTTGGTTGGCACCGACAGCCATACCCCTCATGTTGATGCACTAGGCGTTATTGCTATTGGTGTAGGCGGCCTTGAAGCAGAAAGCGTTATGCTGGGGCGCGCCTCTTACATGCGCCTACCTGATATTGTAGGTGTTGAGCTTACGGGTAAGCCACAGCCCAATATTACTGCTACCGATATTGTATTGGCACTTACTGAGTTTTTGCGTAAAGCGCGTGTGGTGTCTTCTTATTTGGAATTTTATGGCGAAGGTACTACGCACCTCACCCTTGGCGATCGCGCTACTATTTCAAACATGACGCCCGAATACGGCGCTACCGCGGCGATGTTCTACATCGACCAGCAAACCATCGATTATTTGCGCTTAACTGGCCGTGAAGAAAAGCAAATTGCCTTAGTTGAACAATACGCGAAGCACACCGGTTTATGGGCAGATTCATTAGCGAGTGCCGAATACGAGCGTGTTCTCACTTTTGATTTATCCTCTGTTGGCCGCAACATGGCTGGCCCATCTAATCCACATGCTCGTTTAGCCACCAGCGATTTGGCTCAGCGCGGCGTTGCTAGCGCATGGGAACAAGAAGAAGGCAAAATGCCTGATGGTGCGGTAATTATCGCTGCCATTACTAGTTGTACTAATACGTCTAACCCGCGCAATGTAATTGCAGCAGGCTTAATTGCCCGCAATGCAAACCAGCGTGGCTTAACCCGCAAACCTTGGGTGAAAAGTTCGTTAGCGCCAGGTTCTAAAGCGGTAAAACTGTATTTAGAAGAAGCCGATTTGATGGGCGAACTGGAACAGTTGGGCTTTGGTATAGTGGCTTTTGCCTGCACCACCTGTAACGGAATGAGCGGCGCGCTAGACCCGAAAATTCAGCAAGAAATTATAGACCGTGACTTATACGCCACGGCAGTGCTTTCTGGTAATCGTAATTTCGATGGCCGTATTCACCCGTATGCGAAACAAGCCTTTTTGGCATCACCGCCATTAGTGGTGGCCTACGCCATTGCCGGTACGGTTCGTTTCGATATTGAAAAAGACGTATTAGGCATAGATAACGACGGTAACCCCGTCACGCTTAAAGATATTTGGCCAAGCGACGAAGAGATTGATGCCATTGTCGCTAAAAGCGTGAAACCAGAGCATTTTCGTAAAGTGTACGAGCCCATGTTCGACTTAAAAGTGAATACTGGCAGCGACATTAGCCCGCTGTATGATTGGCGTGAAATGAGTACCTATATTCGCCGCCCGCCTTATTGGGAAGGTGCAATGGATGCTGAGCGTACAATGACAGGCATGCGACCGCTGGCTATATTGGGCGATAACATTACCACCGATCATTTATCGCCATCGAACGCGATTATGGCTACCAGTGCAGCGGGTGAGTATTTGGCGAAAATGGGGTTACCGGAAGAAGACTTTAACTCTTATGCCACCCATAGGGGCGACCATTTAACGGCGCTTCGCGCTACTTTGGCGAACCCGAAAGTGTTCAACGAAATGGTGCTTGAAAACGGCGAAGTGAAACAAGGCTCGCTTGCTCGCATTGAGCCAGAAGGCAAAGTGGTGCGCATGTGGGAAGCCATTGAAGCCTACATGCAGCGCAGACAGCCACTGATTATTGTAGCAGGTGCCGACTATGGTCAGGGCTCTTCACGAGACTGGGCTGCCAAAGGTGTTCGTTTAGCTGGGGTAGAAGTCATTGTCGCAGAGGGCTTCGAGCGTATTCACCGTACCAACTTACTTGGCATGGGTGTATTACCCCTTGAGTTTAAACCGGGTACAACACGCAAAACCCTTGAACTTGATGGCACTGAAACCTACGACGTTAAAGGTGAACCTGCACCGGGTGCTACGCTAACCTTAGTGGTTAATCGAGCCAACGGTGAAACCCTAGATGTGCCCGTAACCTGTCGCTTAGATACCGCAGAAGAGGTGTCGATTTACAGCGCAGGCGGTGTGCTTCAACGCTTTGCCAAAGACTTCTTAGAAGCTGAAGAGGTTGAAAGCTAGCGCCTTCATCTTAGCGCATTGACGTTTGGCACTGAGCCACTTCACTTCATAAACACGCCGTGAACCCATCCATGGGGGCTCTGCCACAGCATCCTTGCTGCGGAAGGTTTATGAAGCGAAGTAGCTCAATACCTTAGTGTGTAACGACGTTAAGCCAAAACTTGTAATACAACTGTGGAAAGTGATTTTTAAGCGCTGCTTTCGCTGAGTGACTGGTTGCCTTGCTGTTGTAAGCTCCCAACTTGCATCCATGCGTATTGAGGGCCCTGAGCCCAAATTACGTTCCCCTAACATCCTCCAACAATGTTTAACTAGGTGTTAGACGCTGGAGGTTGTTCGGAATTTAAAAAAGGAATAAACATGACGAAGTATGCCCCTCAAATTCGTGTACCAGCTACCTACATGCGCGGTGGTACCAGTAAAGGTGTGTTCTTTAACGTATCTGATTTACCCGAAGCGGCGCAGCAGCCTGGACCGGCGCGAGATGCACTTTTATTGCGTGTGATTGGCAGCCCAGACCCTTACGGTAAACAAACCGATGGCATGGGTGGCGCTACGTCGAGCACTAGCAAAACCGTGCTTATTAGTAAGAGTGAGCGCGATGATTACGATGTTGACTACTTATTTGGTCAAGTTTCTATCGACAAGCCTTTTGTGGATTGGAGCGGTAACTGCGGTAACTTAACGGCCGCAGTCGGCGCATTTGCGATAAATAATGGGTTGGTCGATGCCAGTAAAATTCCAGATAACGGCATTGCGGTTGTCAATATATGGCAAGCTAACATCAATAAAGCCATTATTGCCAAGGTGCCTATTACTAATGGTGAAGTGCAAGAAACCGGTGATTTTGAATTAGACGGGGTGACGTTTCCTGCCGCAGAAGTTGAGGTTGCGTTTGTCGACCCTGCCGATGGCGAAGGCGCTATATTTCCTACTGGTCGTTTAGTCGATACCCTTGAAGTACCTGATGTAGGTTCATTTCGTGCCACTATGATTAACGCAGGCATTCCAACTATTTTCGTTAACGCTGAAGATATTGGCTACACGGGTACAGAACTCCAAGATGACATTAATAACGATGATGCCGCCCTTGCCAAATTTGAAGCTATTCGTGCTTATGGCGCTGTGAAAATGGGGCTAATTAGTGATATTGGCGAAGCGGCCTCTCGCCAGCACACGCCTAAAGTCGCTATGGTAGCGCCACCTGCAGGCTATAAGGCCTCTAGTGGTAAAGACATTTTGGGAAATGATATTGATGTACTGGTTCGCGCTATGTCTATGGGTAAGCTGCATCACGCGATGATGGGCACAGCCGCTGTGGCCATAGCTGCAGCGGCGGCTATTCCGGGTACATTAGTGAACCTTGCTGCTGGTGGCAGTGAACGTGAAGCTGTTGTGTTCGGTCACCCATCAGGCACCTTGCGTGTAGGCGCAAAAGCAAGCTTTGAAAACGACAAATGGAATATTGAACAAGCCGTCATGAGTAGAAGCGCCCGTATATTGATGGAAGGCTGGGTTCGCGTTCCCACCGAACAAAGCTAATCAACAGTATAAAATTTAACCCATTGAGAAATATCAGCTTTTCTTCCCTTATCGCCAAGGTAGACTTCCGTATAATATTGCGCTCTTAGGGGCGCTTTTTTTATGTTTATTCGTTATTCTTTTCGTCTGATTACTTAGAGTCCACGTTGTCATGAATAAAGTATTGGTGGTAGAAGACAGCCTAACCGTTCGTAAAATTTTAAGTAAACTATTAGAAGACAACCCGTACTTAACGCCAATCCTTTGTAAGGATTTCGCTGAAGCAACGCAAGAACTTAAAAAAGGACACGACTTTCTTGCCGCTATTGTAGATTTAAATTTACCTGATGCTCCCAACGGGGAGAGCGTAGACCTCAGTTTATCGTATTCAATTCCCACTTTGGTGTTAACAGGCAATTTTGATGAGTTTACCCGTGCACAACTTCTCGATTTAGGTGTACTTGATTATATAACCAAAGAATCTCGCTATTCCTACAATCAGGTCATCAAGCTCATCGACCGCTTGAGAAAAAACCTCACCACTAAGGTACTCGTTGTTGAAGACTCTGTTACTAGTCGAAACTATATTTGCAGTCTGCTTAAAAAATTCCAATTCCAAATTTATGAGGCAAGTGATGGCCTAGAGGCACTCAATGTGCTTTCTGAGCATCAAGATATCCGTATGGTAATTTCCGATCACCGCATGCCTAATATGGATGGATACGAACTCATCAAAGCAATTAGACACGAACGTCGAATGCAAGATTTAATCTTTATTGGGCTTTCAGGTACCAATGATGGCGTACTTTCCTCTAAGTTCATTAAAAGTGGCGCTAACGATTTCCTTTCTAAACCTTTCTATCATGAAGAGTTCTTCTGCCGAGTGATGCAAAATTTAGAAGCTCAGGAAATGATTCAGACCATCAGGCAATCAGCCAATATCGATCCCCTGACTCAAGTTTACAATCGCCGCTACCTTATAGAACAAGGAGAAGAAATATTAGCCGAGGACACGTCTACCTCTGCGGTAACCGTATGTATGATTGATATCGATAACTTTAAATCGGTGAATGACAATCAAGGTCACAAGGCAGGTGATATGTTGCTTCAGGAGTTTGCCACTTTGTTAAAAGAACATTTTAGTGAAGACTTGGTGGTTCGCTACGGCGGTGAAGAGTTTACAGTAATATCTACCCGAGCTTTAAAGGAGCATCTTGGGAACGTTTCGCAATTTATTAACCTTGTCCGAAGCTCACGTTTCACGCAACACGAATTAAACATAACGTGCAGCATTGGTATTTGCGCAGAAAAACACACTGACCTTGAAACGCAAATTGACATTGCTGACAAACGGCTTTATCAAGCTAAGCGTACTGGAAAAGATAGAATAATTGCTAGTGACAGCTAACGCTAAACAATTGCATCATACGTGCCCAAATTAGTCGCTTCGATTGCTTTAACGTAATCACAAAAATAAAACAAGCTGTGGTCATATTCTGGAGGTACCACGCTTGTTATCGATAAATTGTTACATCCAAGACTTTCGTTTCGATTCCACTTCAAATAGCACGTTATTAGCTAACTCATTCGCATAATCTTCAGGTAAAAACGGCACTGAAATAGCCCCAGATGCTAATACAAACTGCACCGTCGCAAGCTTTCGCCTTTTCATGAACACACTTTGCTTTACCACTACCTGCTGAACTTTGTAGGGTTCGAAGCATAAGTAATCCACACCTATGCGCCCTCGCCTTACATAAATGTATTTACCGTCGCTAACCACACCCCAACGCCACCATCTAAGCACAATAACACTTAGCAGTATTGCGCTAACAAAAGTGACCCCTGCAGTAATATCTAAATGTTCTATATAGATGCCGAATCCAGCACCCACCATAAAAGGAATAGAAAGCCCTGCTATCACCCAGTGTAAAATGTAACGCTTGCTTATAGACTGGTAGTCGCTACGGCGAATTTTACTCTGCGGCATGACTTCTTGGCTTAACTCATCCGCTTCGTCTTCAGTCACAGAAGGTACAATAAGTCGGTTTGGCGACATAAGCTCATTGGTCGAGTGCCCAATTGATGCGTTTTGCTCGAAGTACAGGTTCACGCGCTTAAGAATTCTGTCTAACCAATCTTGCTTCGCAGAAATTACTTGAATGCGGGATGCCCGCATACTCACTTCTTGTTTATTCAATAAACCACTTCTGCGGATATATCTGTCGTTGTGGCGCGACAATGTATAATCGTAAAAGGTAAACAGAGCCCCGCCAATACTAATCACTGCGACCAAGGCCATAGCCATCATTAGCATCACAAACGCGTACAAGCCAAACTGCCACCACGCTATGGTCTGCTCGCCAACAAGCTGATTTAGCTGCAAGCCCTTTTCAGCCAGCCATTCTGATAGGTAGCCAAACGCATTGTCATAAAAGGGGGCTGCAGCACCTAATAAAATCCATACTCGGTTGTTGGTAATTCCGTGGATCACAATATCGGTTATAGAGCGCCTATTCAGTATGGTTTCGCCATCCTCGTTGGTTTCTAAATAGCGCTTGCTTTGGTCACTGTTGACCGCAGTATTAGCAACAGCATTGCTATCATTTACATAAGAGCTTGCGTGGCGCCCAGTCTCTTGATGCCCAATTTGTTGATGCCCAGTCTCTTGATGTTCTTCCTCGCTATCTCGAGCGTCTAGGGGGCGAGAGTCTTGATGCTCGGCAAGCACTTGCTTTCTTAAGGCATGAGCATAGGCCAAAGGAACGGCGACAATTTTAGCCTCTTCTCCTGCACTTCCAGCGGTATCAAGTATCACAAGTGCGAAGCCGAACGGTCGATAGTAGAAAGGTAATTCAATTTTTACATTCTGAATACGCCAAAATGGCAAGTTGGTGTAACTTCGAGAAAACACTCCACTGTGAATTTCAACGTGCTGGTTGTTTACTCTAAAGCGGTACATGAAGAAGCTAACAACACCGCTTGAAAAGAAAATAATGAAGATCGCAGCAATGCCTAAAAGGGTATTGGGCGATTGAATGTTATCGGTAATATTGGCCGTTACTGCAATGGCCGGTACGGCGTAAATGGCGCCTTGTGCCATGCTTTTAATGCTGCGAAGGGTAAAATAAGCAATGGCAATGGGGGAAAGCCTACGCCAGCCTTCACCGGTATCAACCTTAATGGCTTTCCCTTGTGCGCTGCTTTCGGAAGGCTTCGCCGATTCTACTTCGGAGGAAGCCATTATTTTGCACTCACATCTTTATGATCAAGTATGAACTGCCTTAACCGCTCGGCCACCTCCACCTCTATACCTGGAATTTCAAACGTGTGGGTAGCACCACCAGCCGAAAAAACCTGCAAAGAAGCTAAACCAGCTAGGCGCGCAATCGGCCCACGTTTTAATTCAACATGTTGAACGCGAAGTATGGGCTGGCAAGATAACGACCTAAATACCAAGCCTGATTGCAAGCTTAAGTCTTGTTCACGCAGGGCATATTTAATAAGCGGATCGGCAAAAAAATGATAGGTCGTCCATAAACACCCCAGCACACAAATGCCCACAACAATATAAGGAAAGGCGGCGACCAAGGGCTCTGGTAGCGCGAAAAATGACTGATACCGTAGCGCACTAGCCACCATGATAAGCACAAACGCTATGCCAAAAGCCAATGAAATATTAATCACGCGGTAACGCGGAGAAATCGCTTCTAAATTAAGTTGGTGAAGTTGAGGCTTGTCTGATGCAGACGTGTTTTCATTAGCTGTTATAGCGTCTAGCTGAGCGTTGCTAAACGTCTCGTTATCAGTACTCATTGTCATTACGTCTACCCCTTGTAAACTCGCGAAATCAACTTTCAAATAAAAACGGGGCCTAATCAGCCCCGTAATTTGATAAACGAATTAATCGTCTACTCGCTGCTGATTAAGCCAATCCTGCAAGGCTTTCATGTCGTACTGTACCGCCATCTGTAATTCTTCAACCCAATCATGAACGTTTTGCCACCACGTTGGGTGGTCGCCTTGTTGAATTTGATTTGCAATACGCTGAACACGAGCAAGCCCTACAGAACCCGCCGCACCTTTAATTTTATGCGCTTGCGAGCAGACTTCAGATTTCTCATCAGCGCTTAGGCTCAACTGCAAAATTTCCATGTATTCAGGCATTTTCTCCTGGAACACTTTCACACTTGCTCGCACCATATCATCGCCTATTGTATCCACTAACATCTGGAGCAAGTCCATATCTAAAATGTTACTTAATATTTTGCTTGGCTCTGGTGGGCGTTCTACCTGACCTTCAACTTCTAATGGTGCAGGCGGCGCATGGAATAATTCGTTGAACACCTCAATCACGCGAGATTTCTTAATGGGCTTGGCAATAATATCGTCCATGCCATTTTGCAAATATTCTTCCCGCTTTTTAATCACGTTCGCAGTAAGTGCCACAATAGGCGTTTGCATTACTAAGTCTTCTTCATGCAGCGTACTGGCCACGTCGAAGCCCGTCATATCTGGCAACTGAATATCTAACAGTATTAAGTCGTATTGGTTCGCGCGGGCTTTATCAATCGCTTCTTGCCCCGTCATGGCCACATCCACCTTTTGCCCCATTTTTTCAAGCAAGGCTTTGGCAACCATCACATTAAGTTCAATATCTTCTACCAGTAGAATGTTCAAGTCAGTAACCTGAAGCTGCGCCACTTGCATAGGCTTTTTCGATATTTCTACCGGAAGCTCTATTTCAAAGCGCGTGCCTTTACCTACCACACTGGTAACCTTGATATTACCCTTCATTAAATCGACCATTTGCTTACAAATAGCCAAACCAATACCGGTGCCTGTTGCAGACTGGTGATCGGGGTGATCAACCTGATAGTACATAGCGAAGATTTTTTCTATCTCTTCTTCAGGTATGCCTACCCCAGTATCTTCAATAACAAAAGTCACGAACGCGACGTCATTTTCTGGTTTAGTGGCTTCAATGGATAAGCTCACATGGCCTTTTTGGGTAAACTTCACTGCGTTAAACAGGATATTCCACAAAATTTGGCGCAAGCGCGTGCCATCGACTTCAACTAACCTCGGAAGAGGCTCTTTAATCGTGGTCTTAAGCTCTAGCTGTTTATCACCCGCTAATAGTCGAATAATACTGCTTAGCTCTTCGGTGAAGTCGCGAAGCGATACTGTCTTCAAGCTCAGTTCAACTTTGTCTCTATCTAACTTATCAAGGTCGATAATATCGTTAAAGATATTGCCAAGCGTGATAGCACTGGCATAAATAGTACTTACCCAGCTAAATTGCTCTTCGCTTAATTCTGTATCGCGCAGCATTCTACTCAAACCTACGATACCGTTTAGTGGAGTACGTAGTTCGTGACTAATAGTGGCGATAAAGCGCGTTTTGTCGGTACTGGCTTTCGCTGCTGCATTTTCTGCTTGTTTACGTTCAGTCATGTCTCGACCAAATGATAGCAAGCCTAAACGGTTACCCTCTTTATCGAAGAAAGGAACTCGCTTCATTTCGAAGTAGCGACGGCGGCCATCGGCAAAGCGTAGCCATAGCTCTTCGGTAATACTGGCGTTAGTTTCAAGCACTTCGTGATCACTGGCGACGATTTGTCGCGCCAAGTCTTCTTCATAAACATCTGTAGGGGTCAAGCCAAGCAGTTCCTGCTCTGTTTTACCCGTCATAAGTTCTGCTATACGGTTACAGCCCGCAAAGCGCCCTTCTTCATTTCGATAGTAGATAAGATCTGGCGAGGCATCGATGATCGAGCGCAGCAAGGTAGATAAACGGCGGGCTTGCGCTTCTTGTTCAGATTTATCCTGAATTTCACGCTCTAAGTCTTTAAATAAGGCTTCACGTTCTTCTTGCGCTAATTTACGCTGCTCAATTTCGTGATTTAATTGGCGGATATTTGTTTGCAGCTCACGGTTAAGAAAAACATCTTCTTCTCGCAAGCGCTCTAGTTGGCTTACCACTTCTTTAAGATTGGTACGTGAATTTTCTAACTGCTTTATAAGTTCGCTAAAAAAGTACAGTACCCAAGGTGCCGAAAGCATGGTGAGTATAACCGCGCTGATAAAGTCATCAGGCTGTACTGCACTGCCCATGCTTACGCGAATTACGTAAGAGCCGCCAAGCGTAAATACCAGCGAAAATACAACGAACAGAATACTTAACTTAAGCGTACCGAAGCGCTGTACAAACTGCGCAAAACGAATAGCCCAAGAATCGTTTGGTGAATCTGAATGCATGAACGACTTATTTTTAGGATTATATTCAGCATATCCTATCAGGCTTTATGCATTACGGAAATGCTGACAGACACCGTATCTACTGAACAATAGAATGTTGTTTATAGGAATTGATTCACCATGGTGTAATTTTTGTACAACTGCAAATGATTCTGGTAGGCTGGATATAAAGAATGAACAACTACATAAAAATACAGAAAACATGCCTTTGACTAGATATTAAATCCTTCAATGTGAATTTTTATTCACTTTTAGCGATTCCAAGTCACTTACTTGAATTTCATTGCCTACCAATAGAACGATATATCGGGTTATAACATTTTTGTTACAAAGATGAATTTAAAAGTTTAACATCATGAAAGTATTGATAATTTTAAACTATATGCTAAATCTTTGTTATACCCTTAATTTTAGCGTTTGATTTTACATATCAATATAGGTATTTTGTACGCCCCGCAAAGCAATAATGCATAAAAATGCGGAACACGACTGGAATCCTCTAATAATAAATAACGACAAGAAAAGGCGCATAGAGTGGTAATAGTGCCAGCTCGACAAAAGACGTCTGAACAATGTTGTGATACGCAATACCTAGGCGCATCTACACGCAACGCACACCTTGCCCCAGTCAAAGGTTGAAGGAGTTAAGAGATGAGTTTATACAACCCCAACGATTCCCGGGATAACTGTGGATTTGGCTTAATCGCCCATACCCACGGAGAAGCTAGCCATACGCTAGTAGAGACTGCTATTCACGGTTTAGACCGTATGCAGCATCGAGGCGGTATTGCCGCTGACGGGAAAACCGGAGACGGCTGTGGTTTACTACTGCAGAAACCGGATGCGTTCTTCCATACTATCGCCGCAGAAAATGGCTGGAAACTCAGCAAAAAATACGGCGTTGGCATGATCTTTCTAAGCCAGGACCAGGCCCTTGCGCAAGCTGCGCGTGAGGTGTTGAATGAAGAACTTGAAAAAGAAACCCTTAGTGTTGTTGGCTGGCGCGAAGTGCCTGTCGATCGCTCTGTATTGGGTGAACTTGCTCTTACCGGCGTGCCACAAATAGAACAAGTATTTGTGAATGCACCAGCAGGTTGGCGCAAGCGCGATCTTGAACGCCGCCTTTATATGGTGCGTCGACGCGCTGAAAAGCGTCTTGAAAGCGATCCAGATTTTTATGTTGCCTGCCTATCAGGTTTGGTCACTATTTATAAAGGCTTGGTAATGCCGAAAGACTTACCCGCCTTCTATTTAGATTTAGCCGACGAACGTCTGCAAAGTGCTATTTGTGTATTCCACCAGCGCTTTTCAACCAATACGCTTCCGCGTTGGCCATTGGCTCAACCGTTCCGTTTCTTGGCCCACAATGGTGAAATTAACACCATTAAAGGTAACCGAGATTGGGCAATGGCTCGTGCCTCTAAATTTGCAACGCCGCTTATTCCTGATTTGAAAGAAGCAGCACCTTTTGTTAATACCGAAGGTTCTGATTCCTCGTCACTAGATAACATGCTTGAGGTATTCTTAGCTGGTGGGATGGATTTGTTCCGTGCCATGCGTTTATTAGTGCCGCCAGCTTATCAAAACAATAAAACCATGGATAACGACCTACGTGCATTTTATGAGTTTAACTCGATGCATATGGAACCATGGGATGGCCCTGCCGGTATCGTATTAACGAACGGACGCCACGTGGCATGTAACCTAGACCGAAATGGTCTTCGCCCTGCGCGCTACGTTATCACCAAAAATGGCTTCATTACGCTTGCCTCAGAAGTCGGTATTTGGGATTACGAAGAAGCTGACGTTATTGAGAAAGGCCGCGTAGGTCCAGGTGAAATGCTAGCGGTTGATACCTATACAGGTAAAATCTGGCGTTCCACTGAAATTGATGAAGAGTTAAAAGCGCGTCACCCTTATAAAGAGTGGCTCGATAAGCATATTCGTCATTTAACGCCGATTGAAGAGCTAGATGCTTCACTGATTGGAAAGCGCGTTTTTGATGACGACACCATTTCGGTATTCCATAAGCAGTTCAGCTATAGCTACGAAGAAATTCAGCAAGTTATTAAAGTACTTGCGAAAGACGGCCAAGAAGCCGTTGGTTCTATGGGTGATGATACGCCAATGGCGGTTATGTCTTCACGCCAGCGTACCGTTTACGATTACTTCCGTCAGCAGTTTGCACAGGTAACTAACCCGCCTATCGATCCATTACGTGAAAACCACGTAATGTCGCTAGCCACCTGTATTGGCCGCGAGCAAAACGTATTCAGCGAAACCTCAGGGTATGCAGACCGCGTATTGTTTAACTCGCCAATACTGATGTATACCGATTTAAAACAGCTACGTGAATTTAACCCTGATAACTACTACTCAGAAGTGGTTGAACTTCAGTATCAACCGCAAGAGGGCTTGAAGAAAGCCATCGAGCGTATTTGTAACGAAGTAGAACACTTAGTTAAACAAAAGCGTGCGGCGTTCGTGATTTTATCCGATCGCAATATCAGACAAAACCGCTTACCTATTCCAGCGGCTATGGCCGTTGGTGCAGTACAGCGCCGTTTAGTTGATAAATCACTACGATGCGACGCGAACGTAGTCATTGAAACCGCCAGTGCCCGTGACCCCCATCACTTTGCAGTATTAATTGGTTTAGGTGCTACCGCGGTGTATCCGTTCCTAGCATACGAAACCATTGAACAGCTTTGTGAAAAAGGCGAATTAGACATTTCTCCAATGCAAGCCACGTTGAACTACCGTAAAGGTATCAACAAAGGCTTGTACAAGATAATGTCGAAAATGGGTATCAGTACCGTGGCGAGCTACCGTAGCTCGAAGCTATTTGAAGCTATCGGTATTAACGATGCGGTAATGGAGCTTTGCTTCAGAGGCGTTACCTCGCGCCTTCAAGGTGCTGATTTCGACGACTTCCAACAAGATACGGTTAACCTAAACCGCGTTGCTTGGTTGAAGCGTAAGCCTGTCGATCACGGTGGTTTGCTTAAGTATGTACACGGCGGCGAATACCACGCGTATAACCCAGATGTAGTCAGCACACTGCAAAAAGCAGTAATGACCGGCGAATACAGCGATTACCAGCAGTATGCGAAACTGGTTAACGAGCGCTCTCCTGCGCACATTCGTGACCTACTAGCGCTCGACCCACAAAGCGAGCCGGTGGATATAAGCGAAGTTGAAGACGCACAGAACTTATTCCCGCGTTTTGATACGGCAGCAATGTCTATAGGCGCGTTAAGTCCTGAAGCGCATGAAGCGTTAGCGATTGCCATGAACCGTTTAGGCGGGCAGTCGAATTCAGGTGAAGGTGGTGAACATCCATCACGCTTTGGTACTGAAAAGAACTCGAAAATTAAGCAGGTTGCTTCTGGTCGCTTTGGGGTAACACCGCATTACTTAGTAAATGCGAATGTTATTCAAATTAAAGTGGCACAGGGTGCGAAGCCTGGTGAAGGTGGTCAGTTACCTGGCGACAAAGTGAATAAGTATATTGCCCAGCTGCGCTTCTCAGTGCCTGGTGTAACCCTTATTTCGCCTCCACCGCACCACGATATATATTCAATTGAAGATTTAGCCCAGCTTATTTTCGATTTGAAACAGGTGAACCCAACTGCACTTATTTCAGTGAAGTTAGTGTCTGAACCTGGTGTAGGAACTATTGCTACCGGTGTAGCAAAAGCCTATGCAGATCTTATTACGGTATCAGGCTACGACGGCGGTACAGGCGCAAGCCCACTTACGTCGGTTAAATATGCTGGAAGCCCGTTCGAATTAGGTTTGTCTGAAACACAGCAAGCGCTCATTGAAAACGGCCTTCGCCATAAAGTACGCGTTCAAACTGACGGCGGCCTTAAAACAGGTTTAGACGTAGTGAAAGCGGGTATTTTAGGTGCTGAAAGCTTCGGTTTTGGTACTGGGCCTATGGTGGCGTTAGGGTGTAAGTACTTACGTATTTGTCACTTGAACAACTGCGCGACCGGTGTAGCAACACAAGATCAAAAGCTTCGTGACGACCACTTCATTGGTTTGCCAGACATGGTTATGAACTACTTTAAGTTTATTGCCCAAGAAGTACGTGAAATTATGGCTGCTCTGGGCGTGACCAAGTTTGACGACCTTGTTGGCCGTACTGAGCTACTTAAAGTCATTGACGGTGTGACTGCGAAGCAAAACCGCCTTGATTTAACGCCATTGTTGGTAAGACCGAAAGCAGGTGAGCATACCCGTTTATTCTGTTCACAAACCACCAATGAACCCGTTGATAAAGGTGTGCTTAACGCACAAATGCTCAAAGACGCGCAACAAGCGGTTGTTGACGGCGAGTCTCTTGAATTGAAATACTCTGTTCGCAACACTGACCGTTCGGTAGGTGCTTTGTTATCGGGCGAAATTGCTAAGCACCATGGTAACCATGATTTTGAAGATACACCGATTACGGTGAATCTTACCGGTACTGCCGGTCAAAGTTTTGGCGTATGGAATGCTGGCGGCTTGCACATGCACCTTGAAGGTGACGCAAACGATTACGTAGGTAAAGGAATGACTGGCGGTAAGCTTGTTATTCATCCACCAAGAAATATGACTTACAATGCGCATGAAAGTGCCATTATGGGTAATACCTGCTTATACGGTGCAACTGGCGGTAAATTATTTGCTGCAGGCCGTGCCGGTGAGCGTTTTGGTGTACGTAACTCAGGTGCTATTGCGGTAGTTGAAGGTATTGGTGACAACGGTTGTGAATACATGACTGGTGGTATTGTTGCTGTACTTGGCCCGGTAGGCGTGAACTTTGGTGCCGGTATGACAGGTGGTTTTGCGTACCTTATGGACGACAACGACGACCTAGATAACCGTGTAAACCAAGACCTTATTGAGATTATGCCTGTTGACGGTAAAGCGATTTTAGTAGAGCACTTACGTGGTCTTATTAATCAGCATTACGAAGAAACCGGCAGCGACCATTCGTTAGGCTTGCTAACCGATTTCGCGGCAACGCTGAAACGCTTCAAGCTTATTAAGCCGAAGACCAGTGATGTGAAAAACCTATTAGGTCACATCAGTCGTTCAAGCGCAGAATTGCGCATTCAGGCTCAGTAGGAGGAGAAAAGTTTATGGCAAAGAACGTATACCAGTTTGTCGATGTTGAACGTATCGATCCGCCGAAAAAGCCGATCATGGTGCGTAAACACGAATTCGCTGAAATTTATCAGCCGTTAAGTCAGTCACAAACCGAAGGCCAAGCAGATCGCTGCTTGGACTGCGGTAACCCGTATTGCGAATGGAAGTGCCCGGTACATAACTACATTCCTCAATGGTTAGATCTTGCCAATGAAGGTCGTATTATTGAAGCCGCTGAGTTGTCTCACAAGACGAACAGCTTGCCGGAAGTCTGTGGCCGCGTTTGTCCTCAAGACAGACTCTGCGAAGGTGCATGTACCCTAAATGACGACTTTGGCGCGGTAACTATTGGTAGTATTGAAAAATACATTACCGACACTGCGTTTAAAATGGGCTGGCGCCCAGATATGTCTGATGTTGTATGGACAGATAAAAAAGTCGCTATTGTAGGTGCAGGCCCTGCTGGATTAGCCTGTGCCGATATTCTTGTTCGTAACGGCGTAAAGCCAGTGGTATTCGACAAGTACGAAGAAATTGGCGGCTTGCTAACCTTCGGTATTCCATCGTTTAAGCTTGAAAAAGATGTGATTAAGCTTCGCCGCGAAATCTTTACCGACATGGGTGTTGAGTTTGTCCTTAAGACTGAAATTGGTAAAGACATCGAAATGCAAACCCTGCTAGATGACTACGACGCTGTGTTCTTAGGCATGGGTACGTATAAATCGATGCAAGGCGGCTTTGAAAATGAACATGTACACGGCGTTCACGATGCTCTGCCCTTCCTTATCTCAAATACAAACCGCGTGATGGGTCTTGAAAAAGACGAAGCCGACTTTGTTGATATGAAAGGTAAGCGCGTAGTGGTACTTGGTGGTGGTGATACCACCATGGACTGTGTACGTACGTCTATTCGTCAAGAAGCCGACCGCGTAGTGTGTGCATATCGTCGTGACGAAGAAAGCATGCCTGGCTCTCGCCGTGAAGTGGTTAACGCAAAAGAAGAAGGGGTTGAATTTATGTTCAACATTCAACCTTTAGACATTGCTGTTGATAGCGAAGGCAAAGCTTGCGGTGTTAAATTCGTAAAAACCGAGATGGGTCCACCAGATATTAACGGGCGTCGTCGCCCAGTTGAAATTGAAGGTTCTGAACACGTGGTTGAAGCTGATGCGATTATTATCGCGTTTGGTTTCCAGCCTAGCCCTGCCCCTTGGTTTGCTGAGTTCGGCATTATGCTAGATGAAAAAGGCCGTGTACGCGCTCCTGCTGCTGGTAAGTTTGCTTTCCAAACATCACACCCTAAAATCTTTGCGGGCGGTGATATGGTACGTGGTAGTGATCTTGTGGTTACTGCTATCGACGAAGGCAGAAAAGCCGCTGACGGTATCATGGATTATATTGGCGTTTAATATTAGCGTTTAATATCCATGTGTAAAAATGCATGTTAACCGTACCTCGTTGTATGTAATCTATTTAAAAGCTCGCTTAGGCGAGCTTTTTTGTGGCCAGTATATCTAAAGCTGTAAAGAAATCCGCTCAGGGCACCTTCACCTACAACATACTTTGTAACAACCTACCGCTAGCTTTCTACAAGCGCCAATGTATAGTATATTTAACATTGAGTTAAATTTAGCGTACACAAAGTAAAATTTAACCACCATTACTAAGGCATGGAGAAAGATAATGATTTCGTTCAGGGAGAAAAGTTTGTGGGTGTCTTTGTTAGTATCTGCGGTGATCGTCTCTATTTATGGAGATAGCGTATACGCACTTCTTTTTGTGCTGCCCAATAGTAGCCTTGGAGACACTACGTCCCTCATCACACAAATCGTTATTGCCTTCATTATTTTAGAAGTAGCCATACATATTGCGTTAGCCATGAGCCAGCAAGAAGATGCCGATGCCCCTGAAGATGAACGAGAACGCAATCATCGCCTAACGGCTAACAACGCAGGCTACTGGGTATTAGCCGTTGGTGTTGTTGGGTGCGTGATACAGCAGATGATCAACAGTAACATCGATTTTGACGCGCAAAATAGCTACACCAATTATGCTCTTGCTCCTATTGAGCTAAAGTTAGTCCTTATCTTTTGGTTATCGGAGGTAACCCGCTTTGGTACTGAGATTTACTATTTCCGGAAAGAAAGTTAATGGCTGAACATTATTCAATAACTAACAATATAAGAACCCTACGCTTTCTTGTCGATGAAATGACGCAGCAGGAACTCGCGTCAAAAGTGGGCGTGACACGCCAAACCATTATGGCGATTGAGAAAGGAAAATACTCACCATCTCTTGAAGTGGCGTTCAAAATTGCCTTGGTATTTGATAAGCCATTTAATGAGGTATTTCAGTATTCGAAAGAGGAAGCGTGATGGGATTGATGGCCCAGCTCTCAAATAGTTTTTACCTTATACCCATCACGTTATGAACATACCTTGTGCAACTATTTACCTATTGCTCTTATATAGTTAGCCCATTATTATCGATATAAAGAGCGATTAATGGTTAACAAGAATAATGACAAGTGGTTTACGTAAAAGCATCAATATAGTTTTACTTAGCGGGCTAGCAATAGCGAGCCACGCGTTTGCCGATACGGTGTCCACCGACAGTTCATTAGATGCACCTGTTGTTCGGTCTTGCCCTGCCTCCTTTTTTGACGTCTCGCTGATGGCTAATGCTCGCCAGTGTCAGCAATTCGACGATAGCTTGCCTGCTAGCTTGGTCTATTTTACTAAGCACGCGCCTAAAGAGGTAATCGCCTTCTATCAAAATGCCTATCCGCAATTTGTCAGAAAACCTGCAGTTAACCAACGCACCATGCTTGCAGCAACGGATGATTCGGTTCGTATTGTGGTCTCCCCGGATAATGTGGGCACGCAAGTTGATGTACTCATCATTAGTAAGCCATAACCTACCATAAATTTTATTTCCGCCTAGTTACTCTCCTCGTTCAATGTGGCACTGCCTTTGCAATTTCAGTAAAGAACCACAGTGGTGTCAAAAAAAGCGTCATTTTTATGACGCGCATTACACGTTGATATGCGAGGAATATGATGGAACTGGCAATTATTTTAATGATGTTACTTATTGTGGTGGCATTAGGCGCCATAAAATTATCAGATGGTGGCGTAGCGTTTCCTTTTCGCCGAAAGTCACAGCTTTTCACTCCTGTAGAACACTCTTTTTTAAACCTTATTGAACAAGCAATGGGGCGAGAGTTTCGTATCATTTGCCGTGTACGCTTAAGCGACATAGTGTCAGTAAGGCAATCGGCCAACAAGAAAACGGCCAGCCAAGCTATTTCTAGAGCCTCTTCGCGCCAACTTGATTTTATCCTGGTCGACAAACAGGACATGAGCCCCATATTAGCTATCGACCTTGTGCATAACCAAGGAAAAGAGGGTTACAAAACTCAGCGCGATTGGTTTGTTTCTGGCGCATTAGATGCTGCGGGTGTACCTCATGCGCGAATTAAGGTTAAGTCGGGTTATACCGTAGACGATATTCGTGAATGCCTTGAAAATAAGCTTATTCCTTATAGAAGAATTCAACAAAAAATGTCGCAGCTTCCTACGCACAACCCTGAGCCAACTAAGCGCCCGACTCGCCCAGTTAGGTCGAGCCGCGCGGCAGCTGCATAAAAAAAGCCGGTTTCTCCCTAGCCTTTGTTGCACTCCATTATTGCTGTAATAGCAGGTGACAAAGGCTTTTTCCTGTCAGTTTTCCTCATTTCCTTATACAATTCATTACCATATCTGTAGCAAGTTTTGCTTCCCCCAACATTTGAATAAATCGGTATTTACATGAAAGAGACTGACATGAAAGAGACTGGCATAAAAAAAATTGGCATTCTAGGCGCAATGGATGAAGAAGTTGCGTTACTTAAAGCTTCACTTTCAAACCTTAAAGAAACCACATGGAAGCACTTAACCTTTTATGAAGGCACCCTTAATAACGTTGAGGTTGTGTTAGTAAAGTGTGGTATTGGAAAAGTTGCGGCGGCCCTTGCCACTACGGTACTTATCGAGCAATACGCGCCAGATGTGGTAGTAAATACAGGTTCAGCAGGCGGGTTTGATAAGAACTTAAACATTGGTGACTTAGTGATTGCCACCCATGTTATCCACCACGATGTGGACTTAACCCATTTCGGCTACAAGCTTGGCCAATGTGCTGGCATGCCTGCAGACTACCGTTGTGACAATACGCTCATTGAAGCCGCAAAAACGGCGACGGGCGAGTTAGAAAACATCCAATCTACCAGCGGTCTTATCTGTACTGGCGATTCGTTTATCGGCACCGACGAAGCAGTAGAAGCGCTGCGTGAAAGTTTCCCAGATATGAAAGCAGTTGAAATGGAAGGTGCAGCTATAGCCCAAACCTGTCACATGCTTGACGTGCCGTTTTTGGTCATTCGCTCGCTATCTGATATTGCAGGTAAGACATCAACTGTCAGTTTTAAAGAATATTTAGATACGGCGGCAAAACATTCAGCGCAACTTGTTATGGCTATGATCAAAGCGCTGGCGTAGCGGTAAATGGAAGCATTGCTGACCCAATCAGCATATCAGTCGGTGCTGGTATTATGGTTGGCAGTTGTTTTAGATGCCCTTTGGCGGTGGCCGCTTAGCAGCCACCCGCTTACCCTCATGCGTTATTTGGTTAGGCAGATGGGGTTTAAAGTTCTTCCTTCTTTAAGCTACTCTCGTTCGCAGCATTATATTTCTGGTTCATTAGCGGCTATCGTATTATTAGCCCCCTTAATCGTTTGCCTTGCCATACTCATATACATGGCTCAATACCCTGCTTTTTTCGAAGCCGTGATCATGGTTGCCTTGCTCGACTTTGCCTATCAGCGCCATCAATTCAGTAAGATATTAAAAACGGTAGGAAAAAATAAAAAAGTACTCACCAGAGAAACCGTAGACACCATAGTTGCCCGTGAATGCACCCAATTAACCGATGTAGGTATTGCGAAAGCGGCCATTGAATCGCTATGGCTTAAGTTTTTATATCTTTATTGCGGCGTTATTTTTTACTTTATGTTGGCAGGCCCGATTGGTGCGCTGACCTACCGTTTGTTATTACTCACCTCGTGGCAATGGCACTACCGAAATCCTAAAATGGTGCATTTTGCTAAACCTGTGCGAAAGCTTGTTTCGTTATTAGTGGTTCCCCCTGCGTTACTCGGTTGTGTTGCTGTGCTTCTTTTCACTCACCCCGTAAAAGGCATTCGAGCAGTAAGACGAAGTAAAGCGCGAGATAAAACCTCCTTGTTACTTGCGCTATTTGGTGGAATACAAAACATTCAATTAGGCGGCCCTGCAATTTATCATGGACGAAAATATCGCTACCCTCGCGTAGGCGGTGCCGAGCAAGTAAAGTATTCAGACATGATACGCAGTAAGCGCACTATAGTGGGTGCAATGGCCGTGGTCACCGCCATTGCGAGTGTCTTTTTGTTATTAGTCGCAGTACAAACACAAACCCTAAGCGAGGTCTTCTAACGTGAAAAGCGTATTTCACAAGTTGCGCACGCAAGTTGCGTTAATAACTACTACATTACTACTCGTACTAGCCCCTCATTGTGCTTCAGCTAATGAGTCAACTCCGCGAATTATCACGCTTGCACCTCATTTAACCGAGTGGGTTTATAGCCTTGGTTTAGAAGCACACTTAATCGGCGTTAGCGACTACAGTAACTTTCCTAAAGAAGCACAGCTTTTAACTAAAGTAGCCGACTATCAAGGAGCCGATTTATCCAAGATAATGGCGCTACAACCTACCCTGATATTAGCGTGGGAAGGAGGCAATAAGCCGCAAGATTTACACCGTTTAGAAAGCTTAGGTTATAAGGTGTTTCGAGCCAAAATCACTGAAATTGAGGACATCGCCAGTGAGTTGATGCGGTTAGCTAAAGTAACTAACACAGAAGAAAAAGCCAATGCGCTCACCAGTGAGTTTTTACATCATTTAGCAGCATTAAGAGCCGAGTACGCCACGCCTTCAAATAACAAGGTGTTTTATTACTCTTGGACATCGCCGCTAATGACCATAGGTGACAATGCGTGGCCGAACAAGCTACTTAACGTATGTGGTGCGCAAACCCTATTTGCCGACAGCCCAGTCGATTACCCGCAAGTTTCGGTACAAGAAGTATTATCTAGGCAGCCTTTTGCTTTGGTGGCCGCAAGCAACCAGCCAGCGTCCGATCTTGAGCAATTTTGGCGTTCTCACCGTCGTTTTTTGTCAGCCCCCTTGATTGTGGTCAATCCAGACATTACCAGTAGGTTCTCACTGCGGTTAATTAATGAACTAAAAACACTGTGTAAGGGTATTAACTAGTACTGCCACAAGGTATAATATCGCCTGTTTATGTTTAAAGGTGATTCATGCGAATCGTTTTAGTCTTGTTTGTCGTCGTTGTTGCTGTCACGCTATTTGTGTCAATGCAATGCACAGCGAAAGCAACCTCTCAAGTGTCGGTTGCGGCTTCCCCGTACCTTATTGAGCGGGTGAAAAACAATGACTGGATGCTTATCGACGTGCGTTCTCCAAGCGACTTTGCTGATGGACACATTCCAGGCGCCATCAACATGCCTCATGAAAATATTAACGATTATCTTACCGAGCTAGAAGGCCATAAAGACAAGCCTATTATTATTTATTGTCAATCTGGTACTCAGGCTAAACTTGCTATGAAGTTTCTAAAAGACTTAGACTTTTCTGAAGTTATGCATTTAGAAGGCGATATGCTGGGCTGGAATGCCTCCCAATTGCCAATCGACAGAATGTAGCTTTCCGTAGTTATAGCCTTTGCAGATAAAGCCTTTGAAAATATAGCGTCTGTAAATCTAGCTATCTGCCACTGCATTTCGCGATTAACTGCACGCTACGCCCCAAACTTTGCCCTACACCACTGTTCACTATCAGACGACAACATCCCTACGTTTTTGATACACTGACACCCATTCACTAAGGTGACAGACAATTAATGAAAATAGACCTCGCAACACCCGCTATGCTTTTTCCAGCAATCTCATTGCTGTTACTGGCTTATACAAACCGGTTTTTAACCCTTGCTACGCTTATTCGTAACTTTTCAAAAGAAGAGCGTGACGACAATACCCTAGCCCAAATCAAGAATTTGAGGCTTCGTATTCAGCTTATTAAACGGATGCAAATTGCGGGAGTTGGCAGCTTCTTTTTGTGTGTTGTATCTATGCTGGCGATTTACCTTACCTACCAACAAGTGGGAAATTGGATATTCGCATTAAGCTTAGTGTCTCTTCTGTATTCACTTTGGATGTCGGTAAAAGAAATACTCATTTCTGTAGAAGCATTAGATTTTCACCTTGATGGTATGAAAGAGCAACATGACAGCACCAAATCTAAATAGCGTTACTTATCTACCTTTGGCGCCCGAACATTTTGATGATGTTATACGCTTAGGCAATGAGGTTCAGGGTGAAAATTACCTGATGCCTGACACGTTAAAAACCATGTACGACAAAAGCTGGCGCAACAATATTAATGCTAGCTTAGTAAGTTATTGCGGTGATAACATTGTTGGATTTCGTATTACCTACGCTCATTCACAGTGGCAGTGTGATAAATGGTGCAGCCCTGAATTATGGCCGGTAGCACCTGACAAAGTATGCTATTTCAAATGCAATACGGTATCGCCCGCCATGCAAGGAGCTGGCATTGGTAGTACCTTGTTAGCTAAGTCGGTGAGCGCGGCCAAAGCGCAAGGCGCTGAAGCAGGTCTTGCCCATATTTGGCTTTCAAGCCCAGGTAATAGTGCATTTAAATACTTTACTAAAAACGGCGGCGAACTCATTAAAAAGCACCCAAACAAGTGGCGCTATGAGTCTATTCATGAAGGTTACGACTGCCCGGTGTGCCCGGAAGCCTGCGAATGTGAAGGCGCAGAAATGATATTACGGTTTTCTTAAAGCCGAAATAAGTACACAATTTAATGATTATTGGGTAGCACTGTTTACACGCTTAAAATACAGACATTAAAAAGCCCCGATAAATCGGGGCTTTTTTGTATTTCTTTTAGCACCTAAGTGCTAATGCCAAACTAGGCTAACGTAATTCTCGCGAATTTGCGTTTACCCACTTGATAAACATTTTCGCCAACTTCGGTCAGTACAAGACGAGTATCTTCTACTTTATCGCCGTTAATTTTCACAGCACCTTGCTTAATCATACGCATAGCGTCAGACGTTGAACCTACCAGCTTGGTTTCTTTTAATAAGTTACCAATAGCAATGCCATCATCGCCCAGTGCAATTTCAAATTCTGGCATTTCATCTGGAATCGCATTTTTCTGGAAACGCTGGATGAAATCTTGATGCGCACCTTCTGCTGCCGCATTGTCATGGAAACGAGCGATAATTTCTTTCGCCAGCAATATTTTAATATCACGCGGGTTTTCGCCGTTTTCAACGCGCTGCTTAAGTTCAGCAATTTCTTCAAGCGGACGGAAGCTTAGCAGGTCGTAATAACGCCACATTAAGTCATCTGAAATCGACATCACTTTACCAAACATATCGTTTGGCGCATCAGTAATGCCGATATAGTTGTTTAATGACTTAGACATTTTTTGAACGCCATCTAGGCCTTCAAGCAACGGCACCATCACAATAGACTGTGGCTTAATACCTTGCTCTTTTTGAAGCTCGCGGCCCATTAGCAAGTTAAAGCGTTGGTCGGTACCACCTAACTCAACATCAGATTTAAGCGCAACTGAATCCCACCCTTGTACTAACGGGTACAAAAATTCGTGTATCGCAATAGGCTGACCATTGTTGTAACGCTTTTTAAAGTCGTCACGCTCAAGCATGCGTGCAACAGTTTGGCTGGCTGCTAATTTAATCATGCCAGCAGCGCCTAATTGATCCATCCACTCTGAGTTAAAGCGAATTTGAGTCAGTTCAGGATCAAGAATTTTGAACACTTGTTCTTGATACGTTTGCGCATTTTCTAATACCTGTTCTTTGTTTAAGGGCTTGCGTGTCACATTTTTCCCTGTAGGATCGCCAATCAGGCCAGTAAAATCCCCAATAAGAAAAACAACGGTATGGCCTAACTGCTGAAAGGTACGCAGTTTATTGATCAAAACAGTGTGACCAAGATGAAGATCAGGCGCAGTAGGATCAAAACCCGCTTTTATGGTTAGGGTTTTGTCGGATTTTAATTTCTCAATTAAATCCTCTTCGGGGAGTATTTCATCCGTTCCCCGTTTAATTTCAGCTAGCGCTGTTTGCCAGTCTTTCATCGGTTATTTCACACTCTTGATGTTGTAGAATCTATTTTGAGCGGCATTTTACGCGGACATTGGAACCATTAAAAGGTTTCTGCGTCAAAAAGCGGATGACTTATCGTCACGTTCGTTATTGAACGCAATGGTTGAGGGCTGAAAGTAGCCTCAGTGATGAGTGATAACTCGCTATTGTCTGTGGGGAAGAAGCTGTAACAAACCCTCCACCGCATGGATGCGGTGGTGGAGCTCCCATGGATGGGTTTACAGCGTGTTTGTGGAAGCTTCTTCCCCGCGGGCGCAAGAGCGAGTTATCGCTCTCGGCCTGTTCAGTCTAACTTAGTAAGTCAGGGTTCGACTGCCATTGCGTTCAATAATTAACTTTTGCGCTAAAAAACAATGAGAAAAGTTGCATTTTTAAGCAACTTATGTGACAAGTACATTGCACATAAAATTCTCAAGTAGGTAGTATTATGAGAATCAAACTAGACGCCCTTAAGGCGCTAAACATATTTAAACAATTGCCTAAGCAACACCGAACAGGATTAGCTATTGCTAGCATGTTTTTAGGTGGGCTTATTCTTTTGCCGTCAGACACGGTAGAAGCGAGTCGTCATCAAGACGCTTTGGTACTTGATACCGGTATTCGTTACCCTCTTGATTTGAACATCATGCCGTCAACCGACGTGTTTTCAATTGAAGAAGAGTCGAACTGGCAAACCTATAAAGTACGCAGCGGCGATACCCTTGCAAAGCTGTTTAAGCGTGCGGGATTTACCTCTCGTGACGTTTACAATGTTACTCAAGCGGGTGACCTTGCTAAAACACTGGTTACTTTATTACCCGGTGATGAACTTTCGTTTAAAATTAATAACGATGGCACATTTGGTGAGCTTAAATATAAGCTTTCTTCTACCGAAACCTTATTTATTCGCCCTGACTCCACCAGCGAAGATAATAGCTTAACGGCCGAACTTGAAAAGCGTGACGTGGATATTCGCTATAATTTTGCCCAAGGTGAAATTCATTCAAGCTTTTGGAATGCGGGGGCAACAGCAGGATTAACCAGCAATCAAATTATGAACCTTGCGGGCATATTTGGCTGGGATATCGATTTTGCGACAGAAATTCGTTCAGGCGATACCTTTAACGTGGTGTTTGAAGAACAATACATTGATGGTGAGTTCGTGGGCTATGGCGACATAGTTGCAGTAGAATTCACTAACCAAGGTGAAGAGTTTAGCGCTATTTTGCATGAAGATGGCACTTACTACACGCCTGAAGGCCGAAGCATGCGTAAGAGCTTCTTACGTGCGCCAATTAACTTTAGGTACGTGAGCTCTAACTTCTCAAAAGCACGCTTCCATCCCGTACAGAAGCGCTGGAAAGCACACCGCGGTACCGATTACGTTGCAGCTGTTGGTACGCCAGTTATGGCGGCTGGTGATGGTAAGGTGATTAAGTCTGCGTACGATAAATACAATGGTCACCATGTATTTGTTCAACATGGTGAAAAATATACCACCAAGTATTTGCACTTCAAAAAGCGTGCTGTGAAGGTAGGCGACACGGTTAAACAGGGTCAAACCATTGGTTACTTAGGTAGCACTGGCTTGGCATCTGGCCCGCACGTACACTACGAATTCTTGGTAGACGGTGTACACCGTAACCCTCGTACTGTTTCGCTGCCAAAAGCTCTACCTATTGCCGCTGAAGAGCGCGAAGCATTTATGCAAATTGCTCACGTACGTCAACAGCAGCTTAATAACAACAAACGCATTATGCTTGCAATGAAATAGCCGACTTATGGCAAAGTATATTGGCCTTATGTCAGGAACCAGCATGGACGGCGTTGACGCCGTCCTTTGCGATATCACTGCCGATATCACTGCCGATATCACTGGCGATAACTGCCAAACTTTACATGCCGTCTCTATTTCCTACCCTGAGAACCTGCTTTCTTTACTTCATTCACTTTGCACCCCCTCTACTAACGAGCTCAATGCGATGGCAACCGCCGATAGGTTGGTAGCAGAAAGCTTTGCACAAGCCGTAAGCGTGTTGCTATCAGAGACTCAGCTTTCATCAAGCGATATCACCGCAATTGGCTCTCATGGACAAACCATTAGGCACTTCCCGCAGGGAGTTGAGCTTCACAACGACGTTGAGCAAAAAGGTTTTACGTGTCAGATTGGCGACCCTAATACTCTTGCCGTGTTAACAGGTATTGATGTTATTGCTGACTTTAGGCGCAAAGATATTGCCCTTGGCGGCCAAGGTGCGCCCTTAGTACCAGCCTACCATAATGCCATCTTCGCTCATGAGACTAACCCTAGAGTGTTGGTTAACATTGGCGGTATTGCGAACATTTCAGTATTAGCAGCAAAACGAGATGCTATTGCCCCACTTGGCTATGATACTGGCCCAGGCAATACCCTAATGGATGGGTGGATTAAACAGCATTTAAACCAGCCCTATGATGACAAAGGCCAATGGGCGAATGCGGGTGTAGTAAGTAATGACTTATTAACAAGGTTGTTAGCAGATAGCTATTTTCATCAAACTGCGCCTAAAAGTACAGGCAGAGAGTATTTCAATTCAGCTTGGTTAACGTCTTACCTTGATGGGATCGCAAGTTCACAAGCCAGCACCCTCGCCCCTCAAGATGTGCAAGCGACGTTATTAGCGCTAACAGCAACGAGTATTGCTGATGAAATTAACAAGCAAAAAATGCCCAAGGGAGCACAAGTCATCGTATGTGGAGGCGGTGCCTTTAATCCGTTGTTGATGCAACGTATGACCGGCTTACTGCCACGTTATCAAGTGAGTGACAGCCATAGTATCAATATTCACCCCCAACACGTTGAAGGAGCCGCATTCGCGTGGCTAGCCTTTGCGCACCTCAATAATATTCCGGGCAATGTACCTGCGGTTACAGGCGCTTCGCGAGAGGCGGTATTGGGTGTTTTTTGCCCTTCACGCTAAGTCAACGTTTAACGAAACCTTTAGTCAACCATCCGTTTTCATTTCACACATAACGATTACTTTTTCTATAAAAAATGCCAGCAAAGGCTGGCATTTTTTTAAATCATGATGAGCATCACTACAGTAAAGTAAGTATTACTTCGCCATGTTTGTCTTCAAAGTGTTGGTCTTCAAATCGTCAATGGATACTTTCTGAGGACTTTTAACTGCTTTAATGTCAAACAGTCCATAGCCAGCCACAAATATAAAGCATACTGCAGGAACAATATAAGAAATAACGATACCTGCTGAGTCGATAATTGCAGCTTGGAAGAGTGGCATAATTGCACCACCTAAAATAGCCATTACCAAACCCGCCGCGCCAAGTTTAGTATCTTTCCCTAGCCCTTCTAACGCGATGCCGTAGATAGTAGGAAACATTAGCGATAAACATGCAGATATTGAAACAAGTGCCACCACTCCTACTATATTTGGCGATTGTGTCATAACAATACACAAACCTACTGCTACCAGTGACATCATCATAAGCAGTCGTGCTGGGTAGAGATACTGCATTACCCACGTCATCACAAAACGTGAAATAAGAAACACTATCATGCTGTATTGAAGTACATCGCCGCCTTGCACCTCATTACCCCCAATCGCTTTCATGACGTATTGGATAGTAAAAGTCCATACACAAGTTTGCGCGCCCACGTTGAAGAACTGAGCCATAACACCAAAACGATAATGCTTGTTCGCCACTAGGCGCTTCAATGATGCTGCAATGTCGATATCATCAGATTTAGACTCAGTGGCTTCATCCACAGGGGTTTTAATCAAAGCTACAGCAACCCAAACCACAAGAAGTACACACGCCATAGCAACATAAGGGATCATCACCGCATCCAATTCAGCACCTATAACAGATTTTAGCTCAGTCATAGACATAGCACTTCGCTCTTCAGCTGAAGCCTGATTCAAATTAGGTAGTATGAGCGTAGCGGCTAAGAATACGCCAAAGTTTGTCCCTACAGGGTTGAATGCCTGTGCTAGGTTTAATCTTCTGGTGGCGCTTTGCTCGTTGCCCATCGCCATGACATAAGGGTTAGCGGACGTTTCCAGAATAGACAATCCACCGGCCATCACAAACAAGGCCAACAGGAAAAAGCCATAAGTCATTGTTTGACTTGCTGGGTAAAATAGAAAGGCACCGGCTGCAGCACATCCTAGCCCTACAAGCACACCCGTTTTATAAGAGTATCGTTTATTAATAAAGGCTGCGGGTATCGCTAAACAAAAATAAGCACCGTAGTAAGCGAACTGAACTAAGGCCGATTGTAGTGACGACATAGTAAATATTTTACTAAAGACTTTCACTAGCGGATCCGTCATGTTGGCGGCAACGCCCCATGCAGCAAAACACACCGTCAATAGAATAAACGGCAATAGCGTATCTCTGGAAACTATAGGCGCTTTAGTTTGCATCACCCCAACCTCATCTTGTAAACAATTTGTTGAGCAATTTAACCAACAAAAAATCGCCATGTCAATAAATCAACAAGACTTATTTAATTGGCGACGCGACTAAAAATACCACACCACGTTAACATAAGCACTATTGCTTCAGCTATTCACTCCACTCCAAATTTCATGAATTCTTTATATTAAACAAGGCTTAAACCAGCTCAAACTTTCAAAAAAATACTACAAAAGTCTAAAAATTGGCCATCTCCCTCTAAAAAAATCCTATATTGCGCCACCCCACCTATTAACAACTTTGCAAAATAAAAATAAATAAACTAGGTTGATTTATTAGTTTGACTGCATTAGATTGCATTTCCCATACGAAAACTGTTAACACGATGTAATTTAAGTTCTCTCTGTTCTAAGCAATGGAAACAAATAAAAACATCGTGATGAGCACACAAAGATAAGTGCAAGTTATAAGCACGTTCAATCAACTCTAAGGGTAAGATATGAAGCATACTTTTCATTGGTTAAAGCAAAAAACTCTAGCTTTAAAGCCATTTACACTTACTTCCTGCTATCTATTAGTCAGTTTTTCTTACCCTACATTTTCTGCGCAAGATACATCGGAATATATAGAGTGGCAGGCTAGCTACACGGGTGAAGCCGCTGCTAATGTTGATGGGGGTAAGCGTGAAGGGAGTGCTTATGCTGGTCAATTATTTTTGGGCGCAGAAATCGACTTAGAAAAATTTGCAGGTTGGGAAAATACTAAAGTCCATGTGGCATTTACTAATCGTCATGGACAAAACCTAGCGGCTACACATATTGGAGGCAGTACGTCTGTTCAAGAAATCTATGGCGGCCAAAACTCCCGTTTAGCCAGGCTTACCGTAGAGAAAAGTTTTTTTGACGACCAGCTACAAGTAGAAGTTGGCAGAACCGTGGCAAACATCAGCTTTCTTGGTTCAGAGCTATGCCAGTACTTTCAAACGAATTCTGCCTGCGGTAACCCCACCTTTGTATTTAAAACCAGTAACTTTACATGGTGGCCTGTTTCAAGCTGGGGAGGTCACGCAAAGTACTGGCTATCACCTGAAATCTATTTTCATACTGGTGTGTATGAAGAGAACACTCCTCACCAAGATTTGAGTGATCATGGCTTTGATTGGTCAACAGATGAATCTACTGGCGTAGTCGTACCTGTGACATTGGGCTATCAAACTACATGGGAAAATGACGACTACCCAAAACGCTATGAAATTGGCGGTTGGTATGATGGCGCGGACTATACCGATCCTGCTAAAGATGAGAATGGTAATTTTGCTGCTGTCACCGGTAATGACTATGCAACCCAAAATGGGCGCTCTGGTATTTTCGCCCGATTCGAGCAAACCATTTTACGTCCAGATCTACATTCTAAACGCAGCGTTACAATTTTTGGTGCGGTGTTAAAAGGCACATCAGGTGAGCTTATAGAAGATGAGTATATTAAAGCTGGCTTTGTTAAACGTGGTACCTTCGAAGGAAGAGACAAAGACACAATTGGTTTTGTCTTCACGCAACAATTTTATAGTGAGGATGCTATTGAAGACCAACGCGTATTGCGCGAAATAAATGGCGGTTCAGGTCGCCCTGCAAGCAGCCAAATCATGATGGAGTTAAGCTACGGTGTCCATATTAACGACAATATTCGGATTCAGCCCAACGTACATTATATTATCAATCCAGACCAGTTTAGCGAGCGTGACCGACTTCAAGCGTTAGATGACGTGTGGGTGGTGGGCGTACGGTTTGACGTTAACCTAGCAGGTCTGATACTGCACTAGTTAACATAAACTCCCCTTTCATTTCCACCGTTCAGGTCGTCATTTTGATGGCCTTTTTTTTAGTTTAAGCACATTTTCATCAGTTAACGCCTCTTTCGGATTACGCTATTAACATCTGCATTACTAACTTCGCAGGGTCCCCCTCGCCTTCCTCGCACTCATTTTGCTATTTGTTAGTGCCAATCGGCATATCCTTTCATCTTGAATCAATCCAAGTCGCGTCCATTTCTGTAATCACTAACACACAGTTTTAAAAGGAACGACAAATGTCAGAGTTATCTCTGTTTAAGCCTCTAGAGTGGGCAGACAATACGCTTCAAAACCGCATGGTATTAGCACCAATGACACGTGGCCGTGCAGGTAGTGACCGCATACCTAACAAAATCATGGGCGACCAATACGTACAGCGCGCCGATGCGGGCCTTATTATTACCGAAGCGACAGCTATATCAGAAGAAGGTATTGGCTGGGTAGACACCCCCGGCATCTATACGGATGAAATGGTAGAAGGATGGCGCTCTATTAACGAAAGAGTGCATGAAGCTGGCGGCAAGATTATCCTTCAATTATGGCATACAGGCCGTGCCTCTCACAGTGATTTTCATGACGGCGACCTCCCTTTCTCTGCTTCCGCTATTGCCATTGAGGGTGATGAAATTCACACGCCAAAAGGTAAGAAACCTTACGAAGTGCCACGAGCAATGACACAAGATGACATTCGTAGGACGGTTGCTGATTTCAAACATGCAGCGGTTAATGCTAAAGCTTCAGGCTTTGATGGTATAGAAGTGCATGCAGCTAACGGTTACTTGCTGAATCAGTTTTTAGACAGTCGCAGCAATCAACGTAGTGATGAATATGGCGGCAGCGTAGATAATCGATATCGCTTCCTTAGTGAAGTGATGGACGCTGTACTAGAGATTTGGCCTGCAGAGCAAGTCGGTGTGCGTTTATCGCCTAACGGCGTATTTAATGACATGGGTGCAGATGATTTTCGCGATACATTCACTTATGTCGCCCAAGCACTTAATAAGCTTAACCTTGGCTATTTACATGTGATGGATGGTCTAGCGTTTGGTTTCCATGAACGCGGTGAGCCTATGACACTTGCTGAGTTTCGTGCATTGTTCGACGGCATGTTAATAGGTAACTGTGGTTACACCCAAGAAGAGGCAGAGAAACGTATTAGCGACGGTGATGCCGACATGATTGCTTTCGGGCGACCTTGGATCACTAACCCAGATTTACCGACACGGTTTAAAAACAACTACCCGCTGGCAGCGTTTGATGACCCATCTACATGGTACGGTGGCGGTGAAGAAGGTTACACCGACTACAATACGTACCGCGAAGAAAGCGGCAAAGCAACCATGGAGTCTTTAACCTAAATAATAGAGTTAACCTAAATAAGGGTAACCTAATTTATAAGGTTAGCCTCACTACTGGTGCAAATATCTTGTAATCTGTTAATAAAAAGCAGTCATTTCATGACTGCTTTTTTTATATCTTTAGTAATACTGTTCGCTAGCAATACCGCGATAGTAATAGTGCACTAGTTAAAAGCCACTTGTTTATCGGCTAATACTGCAAGCTTTTCTAGGCAAGACATCCATGCATATTGATGCTGGTCGCATTCTTCTTGGTTATTGAAACCACTATGAATTAACGTTAACGCCACTTCCCCTTCGCTTGTTTCTTCAAACGAGATATCTACTGAGCTCATTACCGTTTCTTCTACGCCATCTTCCCACGCCCAAGAGAACACAAGCTTCTCGTTTGCTAAGATAGTCACATATTCGCCCGTTAGCGCTATTTCAACGCCGTTGGGTTCAATCACTTTTATGCGGTATCTTCCGCCTTCCTTAAAGCTACTCATAATCTGCGATACCGTGCAATTACCCGGTGCAAACCATTCAGATAAATATTCAGGTTCATGAAACGCAGCAAACAAAAAGGAGATGGGCGCATGAAGGGATACATTCAGGGTAAATTGAAACATGTTAAGTCGCCTGTAAAAAACCTAGAGCCTTGGTAAGTTTAGGCGCTAGAAGAAAAGGATTCTAGGCTGTTATCGGCTATGTTCGACATTTTCTTTAGTTTGACCGATAGCGTTGCCTTATGTGAATGATTATCTTAGGGTATCCTCACTAGCAGTATCCATTCTGCGTAAACTATTTACGCTATGTATTCGTGTGCTAATTGTAAAGGCCACCAATAAAGATTACTAAGGCTCACTTATGTCAATTCAATCGCCTACACTCAACGTCTCTATACTCAGCAAAGATGCCAGCGCATTAGCCGAGGAAATAGCAAATGCATGGCCCCAGTCTCATGCTTTGAATATCTGCCAAGCCGTTACCACTTCTGAACAAATTAACCCTGACGAGGTTGAGGTATTACTTGCCGATCCTAATTTGGCGGCTGAGGTTATCGACCAGTGCACTGGCTTGAAGTGGTGCCAATCAACGTGGGCTGGTAATGCTCCCCTGCTTAATTTGGACAAAAGCGATTATATACTCACTGGCGTGAAAGGCGTGTTTGGAAAGCTAATGCGCGAATATGTGTTTGCCTATCTCTTGCAATACGCACGCAATATTCCCGCGTTCGCGCATAACCAGAATCATCAGCCCCCAATCTGGGAAGAAAGCCCTCGAGCGCCCCTTACGGGTAAAACCCTTGGTATTTTAGGCGCTGGCTCAATAGCTCAAGCACTTATTCCTGTGGCAAAAAGTTTTGAAATGAAGGTCATAGGCTTATCGAGAAGTGGTCAAGCGGTAGATGGTTTCGATGATGTCTATGCAGCAACTGATCTACTCAAGTTTGCCCAAGAGGCCGACCATGTGGTGAACCTGATGCCAGATACGCCCGCCACTACAGGTGTATTAAACCAGGCTTTCTTTGGCGCACTAAAACTTCATAGCATGTTTATCAATGCAGGACGTGGAAGTGCCATTATAGAAGACGCGCTTTTAAACGCGCTGGATAACGGCACACTACAAGCAGCAGTCCTTGACGTATTTACACAAGAACCACTGCCAGAGGAGCACCCATTTTGGACACACCCCAAAGTGGTGGTTACTGCTCATACTGCCGCAGTATCATCACCTGAAGATGTTGCTAGCGTATTTGTGGCTAATGCAAAACGTTACATAGCGAATGAGGCGCTCCATTATCAATTTGATTTCAACAAAGGCTACTGACGTGGGTCGGTAGCGGTTAGCTCTATACGGTCGCGATGTTTTTCGTGGAATTCCAGCAACAAAGGATAGTCTTTAAAGCTGTGCAATTCTCTGAATAGCACCCAATCTACCATTGAGTACAGACATATTTCAGGGTACGTCCAGCCGCTAAATCCACCCGCTTCCAACTGCTTAGACAGTGTCGAAAAAACTGATTCTATACGTTCTTTTTGCAAACGAATGATGAGCTTGTCTTGATTGATATCAATATCAGAACGCTTTAGTAGCATCAGCTGCACGAATGAATCATTAGCAGCATCTATCAGAGTGAGTAGGTTTTCTTCCTCCCAAGACAGGGAGTCATGGTCGAATTTACTCGCCAAATAGCTATAAATTACTCTGGAATCGAAAATTAGCTGCCCGTCGTCTTCTAGGCAAGGCACTTTTAAAGTGGGGTTTCGCGATGCAAGTAGCTCTCTGTCTTCCCCAGAGAATATTTGTAAATCGAGGAATTCATGGGGCGTGTTAGAAAGTACTACGCGAATTCTACGTACAAATGGAGATGTTACCGAACCATACAGTTTCATAGCTTCAACCTGAGTGAGTTTACTTACACACTCAGTTTAGCCATAAAATCAACGAGGAGAAAAGTACAAGATCATAAACGCGAGACAAGCATACACCATGATGCGATGTATGCCCGATAATCATTTACACGCTGAAGCTAGCGCCGCATCCACAGGTAGTGGTTGCATTTGGGTTTTGCACTAAAAAGCGTGAACCTTCTAAACCTTCAACATAGTCAACAACGCCGCCCACTAAGTATTGCAAACTCATAGGGTCTACCACTAAGGTAACGTCGTCTTTATCAATTGTCATATCGCCGTCGTTCACCTTCTCATCAAAAGTGAAACCATACTGAAAGCCAGAACAACCGCCTCCAGTAACATAAACCCGCAGTTTTAATTCAGGATTTTCTTCTTCCGTGATGAGCGCTTTTACTTTTGTCGCCGCTGCATCAGAAAACTCAATTGGCAACGCCATTTCTACAGACATACTCACCTCTTCATTAACCATGTGCACCTGCACGCCTTCACGTACACGTATCGATAACCCAATTATCTAATACTTGAGTAATGCTATCAACTATTGGGGTGAAACTAACTGAAACAATAGCTAGCGACATTTCATTTAGCATAAATATGAATGGCAAAATGGACACTCAAGCCCGTAAGGCATACTCTAAAAAGAAACCGACGGGATTAACATGGCGCATTCAGTATCTTCTATTTCCCTTCAAAATCGTAAGCTTAGACTGCCAGAAGGCGCACAAGCTCCTGCTATTGATGAACGAGAACATTACAAACAAGCACTGAAAAGCTGGCAAAAAAAATTACTGCATGTTCAACAGGCCTACTATCACCAAGGCAGGCGTGCAATCATTGTGTTTGAAGGATGGGACGCCGCAGGAAAAGGCGGCGCTATTAGAAGGATAACCGAAAAACTCGACCCTCGCGGGTTTCGCGTTCACTCCTTTGCCAAACCCACATCTGAGGAACAAGGTCGCCACTACCTCTATCGGTTTCAAACCCGGCTACCTGTACCGGGAAGAATAGCCATTTTCGACCGCTCTTACTATGGCCGTGTGATGGTAGAACGCATTGAAAGTTTTACACCTAAACCCGCATGGGAAAGAGCGTATCAAGAAATTAATGAGTTTGAACGACTCTTAATTGATGACGGCGTGACAATTATAAAACTCTTTATGCATATTTCAGCAGCCGAGCAATTAGCGCGCTTTGAAGAACGCTTAAATAACCCTTACAAACGCTGGAAGCTAACCGAAGAAGATATACGAAATCGTGGCCGACGGGACGATTACATTAATGCCATAGAAGAGATGTTTGATAAAACCGATACTGAAATGGCACCCTGGCATGTGATACAAGCCGAACATAAATGGTTTGCACGTATTAGCGTGCTAAAAACGATTGTTGAGGCACTGAGTGAAGGCGTAATTGTAGAACCACCACCAATCGACCCTACCGTGGTGCATTTAGCAAAGCAGCAACTTGGTATTACCTTAGAGAAAAGCGAATAAACAATAGCAGTTTACCCATGCCTTGTTACTAAGACATGGGCAATACTATTTTAGAGTAAGTCGTGGCATGGGCAGCTTTGATACGGTGTAAACCGGCTATTCCTGGCCTTAGCTTTAGCTTTCAGGCAAAGTCACGTTTAGCTCTAGTACGCTGCAATCGTCACTGCTTTCCAACTGTACCGACACTTGGTCGTCTGCAATACTCACATATTTGCGTATTACCTGAATAATTTCTTGCTGCATCATGGGCAGATAATCAGGCTCAGTACGTTTACGTCTTTCGTGGGCTACAATAATTTGTAACCGCTCTTTGGCCACCGCCGCAGTGCGCGGCTTTTCCTTTTTCTTGAGTAGGTAATCGAAAATACTCATTACTTGCCTCCTAGCAGGCGCTTAAAGAACCCTTTCTTCTCTGCTTCTAGAAATCTATGTTCAATGGTTTCACCTAATAAGCGGCGAACGGCGTCTGAATATGCCTGACCAGCATTAGCTTCTAAGTCTAGAATAACCGGCTGACCTTGGTTAGAAGCCTTAAGTACCGCTTCCGATTCAGGAATAACACCCAATAATGGTATCGCTAATATTTCTTCAACATCAGCAACACTAAGCATTTCTGCACTTTCCACTCGCTGAGGATTGTAGCGGGTAAGCAATAAATGCTCTTTTACCGGCTTGCCTTGTTCAGCGCGCAAAGACTTACTTTGCAAAATACCTAAAATACGATCTGAATCACGTACCGAAGAGACTTCAGGGTTAGTCACAACGATAGCTTCATCGGCAAAATACAATGCCATTTGAGCGCCTTGTTCTATACCTGCTGGTGAATCACAGATAATAAAATCGAAATCTTCTTTCAACTCGTTAAGAACGGCTTGAACCCCATCGATGGTAAGCGCGTCTTTATCACGTGTTTGTGATGCTGGCAGAATAAACAAGTTGTCGGTACGCTTATCTTTAATTAGCGCTTGTTTCAGCGTGGCTTCTTTATTTATCACGTTAACGAAGTCGTAAACCACACGGCGTTCACAGCCCATGATTAAATCGAGGTTACGTAAGCCCACATCAAAATCGATGACTACTGTTTTATGACCCGCTAAGGCTAAACCTGTACTGATAGCCGCACTTGAAGTCGTTTTACCAACCCCACCTTTACCCGATGTTACTACGATAATCTTTGCCATTTTTAATTCCTTGTAGAATACGTTAACACTTAGGCGATAGGCTCAATGTGTAACATGTCCTCTTCTAAATAGATTTGTGCGGGCTGTTTCCAGCATGATGCTTTTACGGTTTCATGCATAATGAATTGCCCAGCAATTGAGATAAGTTCTGCATCTAACGACTGACAAAAAACGCGGGCATGCACATTACCTTTTACGCCCGCCAAAGCTCGGCCTCTAAGTGTGCCGTAAACATGAATATTTCCATCTGCTAGTACTTCTGCCCCTTCGCTCACCGCTGCGGTAATCACCAAATCACCACCTTCGGCATAAACTTGCTGCCCTGAGCGTACTGGCCGGCTAATGACTTTTACAGGTTTAGTGACAGCTGCTGGTGTGGGTACTGGCGGAGATACTGGTGTGGATGCCGCTGGCTCATTCGCGGCCTGCTCTTTTGACGTGGTACTTTCTGATTTTGTTGTTTTCAACGAGCTTTCTGTGAATTTACTTTGGCTAACATCCGCTAAGCCCAAATCGTTGATGATACTTCTAAGTGGCCCTACTTCACCGCGAACCGCCATAGGTTGAAGCTTAAAGCGTCGACACAACGCAACAAGCAACTCGAACTCGGTGGCACTGAGCGATTTGACTAAATGCAATATTAGCGATGAACGAGTGAAAAACTGGGGGGCACTATTTACCTTTTCAGCAAGCTGAGATTCAAAGGTATCTGGCTCAAAATCGATCACTTCTAACACGATACTGGTTAGTGTAGTGCCCTTCATGCGAAAGCATGTATCTGTCATTAATTATTCCTGAGTAATTTTTATTGCTCAACTGCCCAACCATGAGGGCTTAAAGCGAGTATGCACTCTATCAAATTCCGCTTCATCGGCAATAGGCAAGCGCTTAACAAGCGCACAACTGCTCACAAAACAACCACAATCTAACATTCCTTTGCACTAGGCATCTAGTATCGACCTAAAATTGCTTTGAAAATCCGTAAAAAAAGCGTGGGGCTCCACGCTTTGCATACCAATATTTTGTCCATAGAGCCTTTCAACCAGGGAATTAAAGCTCGGTTAACCGCCCTACTAAATGCTTTAGCGCTGAATTTCAGTCAGTTTTTTAGGGTCTAATAACGATTCCAGCTCAGACCTTGGCAAGTCGGTCATCGCTTCTGCAACATCGATAACGGGCATTTTATCTTTGTAAGCTTTTTTCGCTATTTCTGCGGCTTTCGCATAACCAATGATAGGGTTGAGCGCAGTCACTAAAATAGGGTTTTTCGCCAATGCTTTCTCAAGGTTCTCTTGGTTAACCGTAAACTCTTTAATGGCCTGCTCGCCCAAAAGCACACAGCTATTCGACATTAACTTGATGCTCGACAGCAAATTATCGGCAATCATAGGCAACATAACGTTAAGCTCGAAATTGCCCGACTGCCCGCCCACCGTTATGGCTGCATCGTTTCCTATCACTTGTGCAGATGCCATCGCTACCGCTTCGGGTATTACGGGGTTCACTTTGCCAGGCATAATAGATGATCCTGGTTGCAATGCCGGTAACGATACTTCACCTAAACCAGCAAGGGGCCCTGAGTTCATCCAACGTAAGTCATTTGAAATTTTCATTAAGGTAACGGCGAGGGATTTTATCGCGCCTGATAAAGTTACCGCTGTATCTTGCGAGCTAATTAACGCAAAGCAGTTATCAGCAGGGGTAAATGCTATACCTGTAAGGTCAGATAGAGTACTTGCAAAAGTGGCAGCAAAGTCAGGGTGTGCGTTTACTCCTGTGCCAACTGCCGTTCCACCCTGCGCTAACGTTTGAATGGCGGGTTGAAGCGATTTTATTGTCTTACGTTGCTGACTAAGCTGCGCAGACCAAGCACGTAAACTTTGATCCATCCTAACCGGCATAGCATCCATTAAGTGTGTGCGGCCGGTTTTGCAATAATCAGACACTGAGTTCGCTTTGGTATCAATGATATCGATTAGCTTCGTAATGGCCGGGATAAGCGATTCTGTCAGTTCGATAGCGGCACTTGCATGAATAGTAGTGGGAATAACATCGTTTGAGCTTTGTCCGTTGTTGACATGATCGTTAGGGTGAACCGCTCCCCCTTCACGTTTACCTTGTTGCTGATTCGCCAAGTTAGCGATGACCTCATTCGCATTCATATTGGTGCTAGTGCCTGAGCCTGTTTGAAATACATCTACCGGGAAGTGTTGCTGTAACTCGGGCTCATCAAGCAATGTGTCACAGGCCTGCTGTATAGCGTCGGCAGTTCCAGCATCAAGGGTTTCGAGTTTTTTGTTCGCAAGTGCAGCGGCTTTTTTAATTGTCACTAGGGTGCGAATAAAAGTAAGCGGCATTCGTTCACCACTTAATGGAAAATTATTAATTGCGCGTTGTGTCTGTGCGCCATATAACGCGTCGCTAGGAACTTCGAGCTCGCCCATGCTGTCACTTTCTGTTCGGGTATTTGTCATTACTGTCCCCTTAATCTGATGAAATAAACGTTACTCTACTCTTGCCTACTTCACCCTGCACGGTTTGGATCCTTATTTATCTCTTTCAACAACAGTGCATCCATCAACGCGTTTATCAACGCTTCCGTCAAAGCTCCTATTAAAGCTCCTATTAACGTAGGACCCAACAAACCTGAGTCACAAGTGCTACCGGTACGTATTGACAGTACGTATTGACAGGAATCTTGACAGAACACCTGTTAATGATAATAATAACCATTATCATTTAATGCGTTATAGCATGATCTGATCACGTAAAAGTTCGTAGGAATTAGTACTGTTTGTTTAAAAAGCACATTACATGTGCTTTTGCTAAAACCTGTTATTTTCACTGTAATGTGTGGGGCTGGAGCTTTAGTACTGGGCCTTTATTTCTGTGCCTTTTATTACCGGGCCTATTATTACTGGGCTTTTTATTACTAAGCCTTGTAGGACCACCACCTGTTGCTAGCATCTGGAATCGAGAGTGTCTTCTTTAACTTCAACTGAAAAAGTCAGTAGATACAGCATTAGGCAGAAAACACTAATGTTAAACAAGCGCCTGTTCTTACCGGCGTTTATCGTCATGCTGCTTGTTTACTCATTCACGCGTGAAGCGACCATCGCGGTTCTATCCGATGCCTATTTTCAAGTCGCTGCATTTGTTTATGCATCACTGTCAGTTTATTACCTTGCCACTTTGAAAGTATCCGCTGAAGCCATTGGCGACTTTATGCGCAAGCATCCGCTCTATGAAGTAGGCTTGGCATCTTTTCTTGGTGCCCTTCCCGGCTGCGGGGGCGCGATTATTGTAGTCACGCAATATACCCGAGGTGTTACTAGTTTTGGTGCTGTGGTTGCTGTGCTAACAAGTACCATGGGTGACGCCGCGTTCTTGCTATTGGCTCAGGCGCCGTTTGACGGCTTAACCGTAATGGGTGTTGGCATGGTAGTGGGTACCCTTACCGGCGTTATTGTAAACCGGTTCCACAATTACCAACCGCCTTCCTCTACTACTGCGCTTGGCAGTGCTGACGACAATACCGATGATAGCGTTGATGATAGTGAGCCATCCGCTACCACTGCCTCCTCTTCCATTGATAAGCTTTCTACTTACTTTTGGCTGGTTGTTGCATTACCATCACTTGCTATCGCCCTAGGCTTGTCGTTCCAATCGCCCGTTCATGAATATCTGGGGGTAACGGAACCTACATTGCAACTTATTGGTGCCGTATTGTGCTTATCGGCAATTACACTGTGGTCGTTAAACGGCGGCAGTGCAGGTTATGCTTCGCTAACTAAAGAAGATGCTATTACGCCTCCGCCACGCTGGCAGAGTAAAGCAGCGCTAGATACCCAATTTGTATTAGCTTGGGTTGTCGTTGCTTTTTTATTGTTTGAATTGGCGATACTGTGGTTTGGACTTGATATAGGTGCCACCCTAACCTCTATGGGCGCAAGCGTTGTAGGCTTAGCAATTTTGGTGGGGTTTATACCCGGGTGCGGCCCACAAATATTAGTGACCAGTCTGTATTTGAATGGTGCAGTACCTTTTTCTGCTCAACTTGGTAATGCTATTAGTAACGACGGTGATGCATTGTTTCCCGCCATAGCACTATCACCAAAAGCGGCCATTCTAGCCACTGTCTACTCCGCTATTCCTGCCATAACGGTGGGCTATGGGTATTATTTTCTATTCGAGAGATAGCGATATCAGTGAGGCTAGTAGCTGTGAAACACTCACGGTTCACACTTGAGAATGAGCTTCTTCGCCCGGCACTGTGGGTTTGCATTGTACTTATCGTCGAAGCGCTACTGCGTATCTTCTATTATACTGCCACTATTCAATGCGTCTTCCCACTTGACCGTTTTAGCTAAGTCTCCGCGCTTTGCATTATATTGGTATACAGTAGTTTCAAGGGTAATTGATGTAGGCTGAAAGCCATCGGGTAGCGTAAAGCTTGTATTAATGGCTTGAAAATATTTAAACCTGTACTCAATTTCTTGCTGAATAAACTCTGGCTCACCAATAGTAACCGTGTACTCCTTCCCTTCCCGCTCACCTACTAAGGTGACTGCAAGTTTGCCCTTAACTACTGCTTTGTTTTGTCGCTGCTGTAGTACTACAAAACGCATTTGAAACTGATTAGGCTCTGGCAGTGAGACAACCTCTACCCCTTCAATGATAAAACCATCTTGGGTGGTTTCAGGTGCCATAATTCGTTGGTAAAAAGCGAGTTGCTGCTGAAGCTCAGCCTGTTCGGTTTGAACGTTATTGAGTTGCTCGGCAATCGATTTCTTTTCCAATTCTGTTAACTGTAATGCGACTTCCAATTGGTTAACCTGAGTCACATATTGATTATTTTCACTGACTAATAACGCAATGGTTTTTTCTTGAGCAGCTACCTTCAGGCTATCACCCTCATCCACTATTCGCGCTAACTTGTAGCCAAACGCTATCATTATTAGTAACAAAGCAGCGACAAGCAATGACCACTTGTAATCACCTAGGAGTTGTTTCAATTTATCAGTTGTCATGAATAGTTATGGTTCTTAATTTTCTCGAGCCAGATACATTAAAATTCTTAACATTATGAATTTCAAGTGTTTGTGGTAAGCTGCTTATATCTACGATTTCTCTACTATATCACAACATGCGTTTGCAGGCTTTACGACAAGAAGTGGCTCACCCGAGGACGTCTATACAACTTTGCCTCTTGGGTATTGTGGGCGGCGTAAGTGCTGCATCACTGATCATCATGTTCCGCCTTTGCGTAGAATGGCTTCAAGCGTCAGGTTTCGGTGCACTACGAGAGTGGTTCAATGATGAGTGGCCCGTTTGGTTTCTCATGCCCTTACTTAGCGTGCTGTGTATTTTGCTTATTGCCTATATTACTGGTTTTAAGCACTATCGAATGGGTATTCCCTTTGTTATCCACCGCGTAAAATATTACTACGGCCATATTCCCTTTCGCACTACTATTAATCAATTTTTCGGCGGTATGTTGGCCTTAGCCGGCGGCTTCGTGGTAGGCCGCGAAGGCCCTTGCGTTCATTTAGGTGCATCGGCCAGTAGCTTCTTAGGCCAATGGCTACGACTTCCCTACAACAGCATTCGTATTTTAGCGGGTTGTGGTATTGCTGCGGGCATATCCGCCTCATTTAATACCCCGTTTGCCGCGGTTATCTTCGTTATGGAAGTGGTACTGCGGGAATATAAAATTCATATATTTGTGCCCGTTATGCTTGCCGCTGCGTGTGGCTCGGTGTTAACCCGTATCGTATTTGGGCAAGTAAACGAACTGTCGTTTTTATCTTTTACCGCGTTTAGTCAGTGGATGTACCTATACCTTGTTTTACTTGGCGTTTTACTCGGTATGCTCGCTACATTATTTAACAACCAACTTATGCGGGTAATGACCTGGTTTAGACCTGTCCCTATGGTGTGGCGACTTATGCTGGCGGCGCTAATAACAGGTACAGTGGGTATGTTGTTGCCCGAGGCGTTAGGGGCCAACTTTATTGATGTCGAAACGCTGTTTTCCAGCAACCCAGAAACCCTTTTACTGTGTGCTATTTTAGTGAGTAAAGTCGTGCTGGCTGTATTTGCTATTGGACTGGGTATTCCCGGCGGAATTATTGGGCCTGTAATGGTTATCGGCATGCTTGCTGGTGCGGTACTGTTGGTGCCCTTGTCGTACTTTATCGACGTGCCTGAATTTACTAACAGCTTTGCCTTATTAGGTATTGCTGGCATGCTAACAGCCGTGCTTCACGCGCCCTTAGCTGCTTTATCGGCGGTAATGGAGTTATCGTACAGCCCTGAAATTATTTTGCCCGCCATGTTGGTTATCGTGCCTGCTTATGTGACATCAACACAATTTTTCGGCAATCGGTCGATTTTTATTCGCCAATTAGATTATCAAAACCTACCCTATGCTATTTCTTCCATTCGGGAAGCCCTTGAAAAAACGGGTGTACTGGCAGCATTAAGCAAAGACTATAAACTTTTTCATGACGCTCCAGATAAGGCACTTGAAGACTATTTATCGAAAAATCCAACAAAGATCGTAATTCAACAATCAAAATTTGAAATAGATGTGCAGTATCGTCTGGTCCAATATAATGTGAGCTTAGAACACGATGCGAATGCGCTCAGTTATCACGAGATGGAAGGCTTAAATGCACAAAGCACGCTTCATGAAGTATATGAGCATCTCAAAAATACGCGTTCTGGCGCGGTCTATATTTACGATCAGGAACTCAACGACATCATTGGCGTTATTACCTGGAATATTTTGCAAAGCTTTTTACAAAAGGCACAGTATTAACAATGTACATTTTATGGTTTAAAGCACTTCATATTTTTTTCATGCTTGCGTGGATGGCCGGAATTTTTTACCTTCCTCGGTTGTTTGTTTACCATGCTGAAGCTACATCGCAAGAAGTGAAAGATCAGTTTAAAGTGATGGAGAGAAGGCTGTGGTTTTTTGTCACCCCTTTCGCTTTGTTAACCTTGGCGTTTGGTGTTGCACTTATTGTGAGCTATGGAAGTACGTGGTTTAAAATGTCAGGTTGGCTGCACATTAAATTCATGCTTTTGCTTGCGCTTTACGGCTATCACTTCTATTTGTTTAAGCTAGTAAAACAATTCTCCCGTGATGAAAATCGTCACAGCGCCAAATTTTACCGCATTATTAATGAAGCTCCGGTACTGCTTATATTGGCTATTGTTTGTTTAGCAGTAGTAAAACCGCTATAAATTCAACAGGCCGTGTTACCACGTACTGATGTTATGGAATAACCGTTAAATAACCTAAAGGAAACTACATGGATGATAGTAACCAGCACTTAAAAGATTTGTTGTCGCAAACTGATTTAGCGTTTAAAGCGCTGATGCGCCAACCTAACTCTAGTGAGTTAAGTCATGCTTACGACAACGCTAAAGCAGAGTTAGACGCTTACATGAAGTCATTGCGTAATACGCTTTCTCAGCGCAAACACCTGCAGCGTCAGAAAGCTCGTTAAGAAGTTTTCGTAAAGGTTTCAAATTGGTTAGGCAATGCTGCGCTCAGTTCGCCAGCCAGATCAATATAATCTTGAATCATTGCTGGAAGTTGTTTCCACAATAAGGGTAAGTTGGCTTTAAGCTGTTGCGCTTGGCTGGGGTTACGATACTGCAATGCCAGTTCAACATTTGCTAGGGTAGTAAATAACTTTAAGCAACGAGACAGCCGTTTCTCTGGGGTATCTGAGTCATTGATATCCTCACGCATTGCATCTTTTGCACTTAACTTTCCCCACGCTTGTTGCCAGACATCTTCAAGTTGCTGGTGCACATAAAGTAATCCTTCAAGCCATTGAGCTAATTCAGCGGGTATTGCAGAAGCGGGTTCAGTAGCATCACCCTCTGAATACACACAGCGTGATGGCATTAAGGGCTTCTCGTCGGTCATACACTGCAGGTGAGCCCTTAAGTTATTCATCAGTACATCCGCTAATGCATCTACATCTTTGTCTACCAGTGCACTTGAAGAGCTCTGTATCAACCAAGGCATCCACTGCTCTGGCATAGGTATTTCTGGTGATGCTGCAACAGCGAATATCATACCGTCGGCTTTGTAGGCGCTAGGTAGTACATGCGTTAACTTGCCCTTTTCAAATACAGGCAAAAGAATATCGATGGGACGCGCCGTTTCTGACATAAAAAATTCCTACTAGCGGTTGAAATGACCTATTTATAACCTGTACCCTTCGCGCCCGTTTTTATGTTGGGTTAAAAACCTGTGTTAACCGTTATATTCAAAGCACAACAACATAGTGAGCGAGTAGCAATAGAATTAGTTTGCGTGGTTGCGCAATAGCTAACCTGTTGTCATGATAGCAAAACTAAACTAAGAGTGACTGCAATGGCAAAAGATAAATCAGGATATATTATCGCGGCTGCCTTTATTGGCCCAGGTACAGTAACAACGGCAAGTCTAGCAGGCGCTAACTTCGGTTTTCATTTGGTGTGGGCATTACTGTTTTCAATTTTTGCCACCATTGTATTGCAAGATATGGCAGCTCGCTTGGGGGTGGCTACGGGCAAAGGCTTGGCATCAGCCATGAAAGACATGGTGTCTACACCATGGCTGAAAATGCTTTTCATTGCGTTAATTGTTAGCGCAATTGGCATTGGAAACGCCGCTTATGAATCAGGCAATCTAACCGGCGCTGCCATCGGTCTAGATGCTTTTTGGGAAATTGGCACAGGCACCTGGGCGCTTATTCTTGGGGTACTTGCCATTGCTCTACTTTGGACAGGTAGCTATTCATGGATAGAAAGCGTACTGGTTTACCTCGTGTTTATTATGGCTGGCGTGTTTTTCGTTACCCTTATTGTTGCTAAACCCGATATATCATTAATGTTTAGCCAGCTACTGCAGCCGCGTTTAGCCGCCGATTCTATTACCACCATACTTGCGTTGATAGGCACCACTATTGTGCCTTACAACTTATTTCTTCATGCGAGTCTTGTGGCGAAGTCATCCACAAACACGGACAATACAAATTCTGATAAAAGTGATGCGATTAAAGCGTGCAGAAAACAATCGGCAACCGCCATTAGTATGGGCGGCTTAATTACTCTTGTGGTGATGGCCACGGCCATGATGGCCTTTTTCAACCAAGCTGCCACCATGGACGCTGGAAACATGGGTGAGCAGTTAAAGCCTGTCCTAGGTGACAAAGCTCAATGGTTTTTTGCATTAGGCTTGTTCGCGGCAGGGCTAACCAGTGCCATTACGGCACCGCTTGCAGCAGCCTATGCGGTTTGTGGAGCGCTTGGGCTGTCTGACGACATGAAAAGCAAAGGATTTAGGGCGGTGTGGCTGGCAATAATTGTGTGTGGCGTTGCCGTTGCTGCACTCGGCTTTAAACCCTTACCTGCTATCTTATTTGCTCAAGCTACCAACGGCTTATTGCTGCCTATTATTGCTATCTTTTTATTGGTGGTGATGAATAAAAGTAACGCACTTGGCGAATTCAAAAACACCCTATGGAGCAATCTTGCAGGCGTTTTAGTGGTATCTGTTGTGGTAGGGTTGGGTCTTTATAAATTGACTAGCCTATTCATTTAATTCGATAATTTCAGCCACAAAAAAGCCCGTTATGCGTTGAGCAAACGGGCTTTTTATAGGCTAGCATTTAATTAGTGGCTAACTTGACCACTACTTGGCTAAACGCTGTAGCACATCATTAAGCATCGACTGACTACAGCCAAAGTTAATTCTGAAATGATCAGCTTTATGAAAATCTGCGCCAGGAGAAGGGCCAACGCCTTTTTCTTCAGCCCATGTTTGCACGTTTTCTACGCCTAAACCGCTTGCGTCTACCCACGCTAAAAACGTGGCTTCTTGCTTCAGCATAGATAACCCATCGATACCGTTTATCGTTTCATACACGGCATCACGGTTAGCGCGCAAATACTCAATTTGAGCGCTGTGCCATTCGTCACACAAAGTGAATGCCGCTTCGGTAGCGGCTAATCCCAACACGGTAACCCAAGGCATTATGCCAGCGGCTGCGCTGGTAAATTGCTGCCGGAGTTTAGGGTCTGGAATAATCGCAAAAGAGGTGCCTAAACCCGCAACGTTAAAGGTTTTGCTAGCAGCCATTAGGGTAACGCTGTTGTTGGCTAAGTTAGCCTCACGACCAGCAGGAATATGCTTCACTCCAGGCTCTAAAATTAAATCACAGTGGATTTCATCAGAACATAAACGCACGTTATTGGCGTTACAAATATCAGCAACCCTATCTAGCTCTGCTTTGGTTAATACTGAGCCAACTGGATTCATTGGGTTACAAAGAATGAATAACTTACATTTAGGGTCGGCGGCATTGGCTTCTAGTGCTTCGAAATCCAACGTATAGCGCTTTCCTTCCGATTCAGAGTCAATCACAGTGCCAATATCGACACGCTCTAATTCATTTAATTTAGGCGCCGCGAGCAATGGTGGGTAATTAGGCGTTTGAATAAGCACCTTATCGCCTGGCTCACAATAAGCTTTACAGGCTACATTAAACGCAGGCACTACGCCGGGTGTCCACACAATCCATTCTGATTTAACATCCCAGTCGTGTTTGTCTTTCAACCAGCGCTGGATTGCACGAATGGCACCTTGATGCTGACTAGGTAGTACATAACCTAAATTACCGTGCTCAACTTGTGCTGAAATTGCATCTAAAATAGGCTGTGCGCAACGAAATTCAGTGTCGGCAACCCAAGCAGGAATAATGTCCTTGCCTTTATATTTCTGCCACTTGAACGAATAGGTATCTTTACGAGGTGGGGTTTGGTCAAAATTAATCGTCACACATACATCCTGTTGCCATTACATTATGGGCACCAGTGTAATAATTCGTGAGCATATAAACTAGCGCTGCTTAGACCATTTAGGACTTTTTTATTTGTTTGCTAACGCCATTACCTATATTCGCTGACGAGTAGTTCGCTATTAGCTAACGCGACTTTTCGTTTTTGCTTGCACAACAGATTTCGCCTTTGCGGCCAAGGCGTCCATTTCCAAGGGTTTCGCTAAAAATCCAGACACGCCTAACTTGCGCGCTTCCATAACGAGTTCTTTATTAGGATCGCCAGTAATAAGTAAAAAGGGAACGGATAAATTCGCAGAGCGGCATGCTTTCAACAAACTTAACCCATCGAATTCTTTCATGACTTGGTCGCTGATAATAAGCTGAAGTGTGTCTGGCGTTTGTTGGAGTAAGAATTCACGAGCAATTTTACTTCGGCTAAACGGGTAAACCGTCGCCGACAAACGGGTTTCTAATGCATCGGTAATAAGATCGAGCGTAATAACATCGTCTTCAATAACTGCTACAGAAAACACGGGCTTTGCCTTTTTAATTTCAATAACTTGATAATAGAGGCCAAATTCGATATTGCCAACTCATCTTTCGTCGACATTTTGGCAAAAAACGTGAATATAAAAAAAAACGCCAGCTTTCAAGCTGGCGTTTTTGAATCATCTCAATGCATTTGAAAACTAATTAAGTTATCAAAGCAGTGGTGATTACTTTTTCTCGCGTGAAGAACGCTTACGTTCGTTTTCAGTAAGTAACTTCTTACGAATACGAATAGATACTGGCGTAACTTCAACTAGTTCGTCTTCATCGATGAACTCAAGCGCTTGCTCAAGAGACATCTTGATAGGCGGAACCAAAGTTTGCGCTTCATCAGTACCAGATGCGCGAACGTTGGTTAACTGCTTACCTTTAAGGGCATTTACAGTTAGGTCGTTATCGCGGCTGTGAATACCGATAACCATACCTTCGTAAACTTCTACACCGTGACCGATAAACAAACGACCACGCTCTTGAAGGTTAAACAAGGCGTTAGTTAGGGCTTTACCGTTAGCGTTGGCAATAAGAACACCGTTCTTACGCTTACCAATGATACCGCCTTTGTACGGACCATAGTGATCGAATGTATGGTAAAGCAAACCAGAACCAGACGTCATCGTCATGAATTCTGTTTGGAAACCAATCAATCCACGGCTAGGAATAACGAAGTCGATACGTACACGGCCTTTACCATCTGGAGACATGTTGGTCATTTCAGCTTTACGCAGACCAAGTTGTTCCATGATTGAGCCCTGATGCGCTTCTTCACAGTCAACCGTTAGTGTTTCAAACGGTTCTTGTGTTTCGCCATTCTCTTCTTTAAGAATAACTTCTGGACGTGATACTGCTAGCTCGTAGCCTTCACGACGCATGTTTTCAATAAGGATACCCAAGTGAAGTTCACCACGACCTGATACGCGGAATTTATCCGGATCTGGTGTTTCTTCAACACGTAGTGCAACGTTATGTACTAGTTCGTCGTTCAAACGCTCTAGAATGTTACGTGAAGTAACGTATTTACCTTCTTTACCAGAAAACGGTGAAGTGTTTACTTGGAAAGTCATGGTCACTGTTGGTTCATCAACAGATAACGGTGTCATTGCTTCTACTTGGTTAGTATCACAAATAGTGTCAGAGATTTTAAGCGAACCTAAACCTGTGATTGCGATGATATCGCCAGCACTTGCACCTTCAACTTCATGACGTGCTAGACCAAGGTAACCATATACTAAGCCAACTTTACCGTTACGCTTCTCACCTTCAGCAGTAACAACAGTTACTTGTTGGTTTGGCTTAACAGTACCGCGCTTAATACGACCAACACCTATTACACCAACATATGAGTTGTAATCAAGTTGAGAAATTTGCATTTGGAATGCACCAGAAGCATCTGCGTCTGGAGGCGATACTTGGTCAACAATCGTTTGGAACAAAGCATTCATGTCTTCTTCAGGTTTGTCGGCGTCTAGTGAAGCCCAACCATTCAGTGCAGAAGCATAAACAACTTGGAAGTCTAGTTGATCGTCAGTTGCGCCAAGGTTGTCGAACAAATCGAATACTTGATCCATAACCCAATCAGGACGTGCGCCTGGCTTATCAATTTTGTTGATAACAACAATTGGCTTTAAGCCTTGAGCAAATGCTTTTTGTGTTACGAAACGCGTTTGAGGCATTGGACCTTCTTGCGCGTCTACTAGAAGCAACACTGAATCGGCCATTGACATTACACGCTCTACTTCACCACCGAAATCGGCGTGTCCTGGAGTATCTACGATGTTGATACGGTAGTCGTTCCAGTTAATAGCAGTGTTTTTCGCTAAGATTGTGATGCCGCGTTCTTTCTCGATGTCATTCGAGTCCATCACGCGCTCTTCTTGCTCACCGCGAGTTTCAAGAGTGCCTGACTGTTGTAACAGTTTATCAACCAAAGTTGTTTTACCGTGGTCAACGTGAGCAATAATAGCAATGTTACGTAATTTATTAATATCAGTGGTATTCATCTAGGGAGCCTGTGTAAATCATTACATGATGTTAAGCATGCATTAGATTTGTTGCAAAAAATGCAGATAGTAAATTTTGCGCGGATTGTACAGAAAAACCACGGCGTTTGCGCACCTTTTTTTAAAAGGTAGGCATGTTTTTCACTATTATAGTCTTTGATTAACGAATTTATTACTTTTGCGCCCTGTTTTCGGTGGTAAGTGAAGACAAGTTACTCTAGGCTAGCTAACGGCTACTTAAGTTTAATTTGCACCAAAATATAGCGATTGAGCACCATTATCGTGCAACACCATTAATCATTCAGTTATCCTCTTGCTGCTAAGCCAGCAAAATTGGAACCACGATAGATGGCATGAAAATCGCTTTTAGTTTTTCCACTGTTGGGATGAAGCTGATCATTCCGCATTTTTACATTAAACCTGGAGGACACGATGTCAGTAGAAAAGGCATTAGAGCTGATTAAAGAAAGTGAAGCGAAATTTGTTGATTTGCGTTTTACTGATACTAAGGGCAAGGAACAACACGTATCGATTCCTGCTGCTACGGTAGACGAAGAGACATTTGAAGAAGGTAAAATGTTCGATGGTTCTTCAATTGCAGGCTGGAAAGGCATTAATGAATCAGACATGGTACTTATGCCTGATCCTACGAGTGCGGTAGTTGACCCATTCGCAGAAGAGACTCAAGTTAATATTCGTTGTGACATCCTAGAGCCTTCTACAATGGAAGGTTACGAGCGTGATCCACGTTCAGTTGCGCGCCGTGCAGAAGAATACCTAAAATCTACCGGCATCGGCGACACAGTATTCTTCGGTCCAGAGCCAGAATTCTTCCTTTTTGACGATGTTAAATTCCACACAGACATGGCTGGCTCTTTCTACAAGATTGATGCTGCTGAAGCAAAATGGAACTCAGGCGCTGATTTTGAAGGCGGAAACATGGGTCACCGTCCTGGTGTTAAAGGCGGTTACTTCCCAGTTCCTCCAGTAGATTCAGCGCACGACATTCGTGCAGCAATGTGCTTAGTAATGGAAGAAATGGGCTTAGTTATTGAAGCGCATCACCATGAAGTGGCTACTGCTGGTCAAAACGAAATCGCTTGCGAATTCAACACACTAGTAACGAAAGCAGATGAAATCCAAGTTTATAAGTATGTAGTACATAATGTAGCTCACGCTTATGGCCAAACTGCTACGTTCATGCCTAAGCCTCTTGTAGGTGATAACGGTTCTGGTATGCACTGTCACCAATCAATCGCTAAAGATGGCGTAAACATCTTTGCGGGTGATAAGTATGCTGGTCTGTCTGAAGAAGCGCTTTTCTACATTGGCGGTATTATTAAACACGCTCGTGCAATCAACGCTTTTGCAAACGCATCAACCAACTCTTACAAGCGTTTGGTTCCAGGATTTGAAGCTCCGGTAATGCTTGCATACTCTGCACGTAACCGTTCTGCATCTATCCGTATTCCATACGTAACTAGCGATAAAGCGCGTCGTATCGAAGTACGTTTCCCTGACCCAACAGCTAACCCATACCTTGCTTTCTCAGCAATGCTTATGGCTGGCCTTGACGGTATTAAGAACAAGATCCATCCTGGCGATTCTATGGATAAAGACTTGTACGACTTACCACCAGAAGAAGCGGCAGAAATTCCAACCGTTGCTAGCTCGCTAGAAATGGCACTAGAAGCATTGGATAACGACCGTGAGTTCCTTAAAGCGGGTGGCGTTATGACTGACGACATGATTGATGCATACATCGATCTTAAGTCTGAAGAAGTGACTACGCTTGCCATGACAACTCACCCAGTTGAGTTCGACATGTACTACAGCGTTTAATTAACGCTTAAGTGCTTATTTATACAAAAGCCCGCTTATGCGGGCTTTTTTTTATGCCAAAGCTTTTCTACTATATAAGTAAGAAACTATGAGTGGGTCTTCCTATTGACTATTTATCCCTACATTGCGTTGCTTACGGTGATGGTGTTACTCCCCAGTGAAAGCCATGGGCAAAGCACATCAAACGACCCTGATGAGTCTACTACCTCAAGCTCTCCTGTTTATAAAGTGAAGCAAGCCGATGGCACTATCCTTTATACCGATAACCCTTCACCAAAAAGCGACCCTGTTGAGTTTGAAGCGAAAACACAGAATGTAGTGTCTAGCCCCTCAACACCGAAACCCGTTTTCGCTCAAACAACTAAATCCAAGGAGGTTGCCTATAAGGTGGTTATAGCCTCTCCTGCCCCTGAGGCTACTCTTCGAAACAACGCCGGAAACTTCACCATACGAGCGAACCAGCCGACTTCAGTGAAGGCGCCCCGCTATCAGTTAATTTTTGATGGCGCCCTATTGCAGAGCAATACAACAGGCGTATTTACCTTAAATGGTATAAATCGGGGCGAACATCAGTATAAGGTTGAGCTAACAGATAATAAGGGCAAGACTCTTGCATCCTCTGCACTACAAACGCTGTTTCTACATCAAGCATCAGCGTTAATAAATAGCAACTAACGTTCGAAAGTAGCGCAAAGCCCGCACCATAGCGGGGAACAGAAAAAAAGTAACACCAATTCTGTGCCTACAATTTTTACCGATACGTTACAATGCACCCATATAGTGCAGAGGAGATAAGCTCGGATGCAATCTACCGAGTTAGACACGCAACAATTTTTGAACAGCCTGAATACTGCGCTTGTGATGGTAGACAATAGATTAAATATTGTTTACGCCAACCACGCAGGAGAAGCCCTGTTTGAAACTGGCAGAAAGCAACTATGCGGTCATCGACTTGATGACTTTTTCCTGCCTGGAAATATCGACACCACTCGTTTACGCGCAGCACTAAGGCACGGAGAAGACTTTACCGAAAACGAAATTCGCCTTTGTTTTAGAGATAATCGCAATGTCATGGTTGATTTAACCGTAACGAACTTGCAGTTAGAAGAAGGGGCTAGGCTACTATTTGAAGTAAAAAAAATAGATCAGCAAAAGCGAATATCCCGTGAAAATTTACAAAACGCACAACATTATGCAGCTCGCGAACTTGTCCGTGGGTTAGCTCATGAAATTAAAAACCCATTAGGGGGCATTCGCGGGGCGGCGCAATTACTTGAAAAAGAATTGAGCGAAGAGCATAAAGAATTTACTCAGATGATCATTGAGCAATCTGATCGACTTAGAAATCTAGTCGACCGTTTGCTTGGACCAAATTCACTGCCTCGGTTTAATTGGAGCAATGTGCATCAAGCATTGGAGCAAGTGCGAAGCCTGATGCGGGTTGACTCAGAAACCCCTATCACCATCATTCGGGATTACGACCCTAGTATTCCACCTCTGATGATTGACGCTGATATGATTCAGCAAGCTGTTTTAAATATTGTCAGAAATAGTATTCAGGCGTTAACCGAAAGTGAAACGCCTGACCCTCAAATTCGCTTGGTAACGCGTATTGAGCGACAGATGACTATTCAGGGAAACCGCCATGCCCTAATCGCTAAAATAAAAGTGATAGACAATGGCCCAGGCATTCCCTCAGAAATAAAAGACACGCTTTTTTACCCCATGGTGAGCAGTAAGCAAAATGGTTCCGGCTTAGGGTTATCGATATCGCAAACATTGATAAACCATCACGGCGGAAAAATAGATGTAGAAAGCCACCCTGGGCACACTGAATTCGTAATTTATATTCCGATAGACCGCAAGGAGACAGACAATGACGAATGAGTCAGTATGGATTGTCGATGACGATAGTTCTATTCGTTGGGTGCTTCAAAAGGCCTTACAAACAGCAAGCATTGGATGCTTGTGTTTTGAAAACCCGCAAGATTTACTCCTTCAATTACAAAGCGGTCAAGCGCCAGAAGTGATTATCTCTGATATTAAAATGCCGCAGATGGACGGCATGACATTGCTTAATGAAGTTCATGCTACGCACCCCATGATGCCGGTAATCATCATGACAGCACATTCCGATTTAGACAGCGCGGTAAACGCCTATCAAAAAGGGGCATTTGAATATCTACCTAAACCCTTTGATATCGATGAAGCGGTCACGCTGACTCAACGTGCGTTAGCCCATGCAAGAGAGCAGTCGAAAACGCAGCAAGCCCCTCAAGACGATCCGGAAACCGAAATTATCGGAGAAGCACCCGCGATGCAGGAAGTTTTCCGTGCAATCGGCCGATTATCTCGTTCTTCAATTAGTGTATTAATTAATGGCCAGTCAGGTACTGGTAAAGAGCTGGTTGCCCACGCCTTACATCGCCATAGCCCGCGCTCTAGTAAACCTTTTATCGCACTTAATATGGCCGCTATTCCAGCCGACTTGGTAGAGTCTGAGTTATTTGGCCATGAAAAAGGCGCGTTTACAGGTGCCCAAAATGCGCGCCAAGGGCGCTTTGAACAAGCTGACGGCGGCACCCTTTTTCTTGATGAAATAGGTGACATGCCTTTAGATGTGCAAACTCGACTTCTTCGGGTTTTAGCCGATGGACAATTTTACCGTGTGGGCGGCCATCAATCTGTGGCAGTAGACGTACGAATTATTGCGGCCACCCACCAAAACTTAGAAAAGCGTGTGGCTGACGGAAAGTTTCGTGAGGATTTATTTCACCGGTTAAATGTTATTCGTGTGCATCTACCGTCTTTATCTGAACGCCGTGAAGATATTCATTTATTAGCCCGTCACTTCTTACGCCGAGCAGCGAAAGAGTTAGATGTAGAAGCAAAAAGTTTAAGCAAAGATGCTGAAAAGTTAATGGCTCAGCTTCCTTGGCCAGGTAACGTAAGACAACTCGAAAACGTATGCCGTTGGTTAACCGTGATGGCTAGCGGACAAGAAGTGTTACCGAGTGACTTACCGCCTGAAATCCACTCAGACAACAGCATCGAAAAGCCCGCCGCCGAAGCGGGAGATTGGCCAGACTTACTCGCCCGTTGGACCGACAAACAACTTCGCGATGGCAGATACAATATTCTTAATGACGCCATGCTTACGTTTGAAAAAATTATGTTGGAACGTGCCCTTCAGCATACTCATGGCCATAAGCAAGATGCCGCTAAGCGTTTAGGTTGGGGCCGTAATACCCTTACTCGTAAACTAAAAGAGCTAGGTATTACGTAGTTTGCGCTAGCTTGTAAGGCCTGCTAATACACAAAAGCCCGCTTTATTCATTGTGAAATAGCGGGCTTTTCTATGCTTGTTGAAAACAAGAAATAGGTTCGTTACTAATCGGAGGCTAGCCGCCTTTTTTCAACAAACTTGTCATCGCCTGGTTGAACAACCTTACCCACTGCATGCTAAATTGCCCTTTAGCACTGCGGTTAATTTCAATAACTGCCTCTTTCTTAGATAGTTGTTTTTCATCATTGTGGGCACGAGAATGTGTCATCGCATCATAAGTATCAACAATGGCAAGTAACTTGGCCCCATCACAAATATCATCTTCTTTAAGGCCTAATGGGTAACCGGTGCCATCAGTACGCTCATGGTGCTGCATCACTATTTTACGGGCCAAATCCCATTGGTCTAAGTGTTCAAGCAAGCGGGAGCTTTTATACACATGGGAACGCATTAAGTTGAATTCTATATCGGTTAACGCCTCGCTTTTATGCAAAAGCTTTAGTGGCATAAATGCCATACCGAAATCATGTACATAACTGGCTACGGCTAGCTGAGATTCATCAATAGGTTTGCCTGCGGTACTATTAATATACAACGCTAACTTAGCAACCCTATCCCCTCTGCCTACCCAAAATTTCGAGCGCTTCTCGATGGTTTGCATAAGATCACGAAAGAAAAGAACATCCAATTTCTTTTCATTACTCATGTCTTTGGGTATACCCGACGTTGCCAGCGTAGGCGGTTTTATTTGAATATTTTCAGGGTTACTGTCGTCGGTTATTACGTCTAAGGCGGGGTTGAGTAATAATACAGCCTCGGTAAGACGTTTCTCATGTTCATCGCCATTATCCGGTGTAATTCGGCTTATCGCCATGACCAACTGTTGGTGCAAGGTATCGTCATATTCGGCTTTTCCTTCAGCCATAACAGCTTCTACAAATGCCTTAACCCTATCCATGGTAAGTAACACCAAGTCACTCATGGTGCTGGTATACGACACCTGTCCTTTACGTAAGTAATCGAGTAAGTCTTCTACATGCTGAAGCAAGGGGATCATGGGTGAGAAATTCACTAACCCAAGGTCGCCTTTAATAGTATGAATTGATCGGAACAACGCACGTTGCAGTTCATTGTCTTCTGGACGAAGCTCTAATTCTATTAATGTCTGCTCACTCGATTCGTAAAGCTCATTAATTTCTTCCATTAAGTCACAAAGAATATCTTCTTCGAGGTCGTCAGGTACAAATGTCTGCATTATGGATACCGGGTTGGTGAGGATAAGGTTTCACTTTCTCTTATTGTAAGATGCTATCGACCAAGTTACCTCATACTAAAGTTAAGTATTTTAGATTAACTTGCCTAATTTGAACGTATTTCTTGCGATACCATGGCAACAGAACCGCTAAAGCATCTATAATAACTCATCGGACAAGTGTACGCTGAAACTTACTTTATACTTCGCGCGTCATTTATATTCAGGAGTCACTTTGATAGCTTTACTACGCGTTCCCGCGCTGTTACTCACCTTTTTACTCGTCAATATAGCCCTTTTGGCGGTATGCATTTTTCGTCCTTTTCACAAAGATAACGTACATACGGCGGGTAAACTTTATTCGTTAATGTCTTACGTAATGGGTTTAAAGGTGATTGTGCGAAAAGATTCAGCGGTAGACATAAAAGAGCCCTACGTATTTATTGCGAATCATCAAAATAGCTACGACGTAATGACTATTTGTAAAGCCGCATTACCCGGCGTTGTCACTATTGGTAAGAAAAGCCTAAAGTGGATCCCAATTTTCGGTCAAATTTATTGGCTGTCAGGCAATATTCTCATCGACCGGAAAAATTCAGGCAAAGCCCGTAACACATTAGATATTGCAGCCAACCGTATTGCTAAGAAGCGTACCTCTGTATGGTTCTTCCCTGAAGGAACGCGAAGCTATGGACGCGGTTTATTGCCTTTTAAACAAGGTGCTTTCAGGCTGGCGAAAACCACCAAGGAACCCATCGTCATGGTTACTGCGAGTAATCTACACAATAAAGTAAAGTGGAATCGGTGGGACAATGGCGTAGTACTTATCGATATTAGTGCGCCTGAAGCCCTCACCGACGAAAAACCAATTAAAGCATGGATGCAGTATTTCAACGACCAGATGAAAAACAAAATGGCCCAGTTGGATGCTGAAGTCGCTGAAATGGAAAAAAGCAGGTAAACTTGCGAAAAATGATTGAGGTTTTGCTTTATGAGTCAGTTTGATGAACGAGAAGAATGGTATTCCTTTAATGAGGAGACCATAGAAGCGCTACTAGAAGACGGTAGCCAGGCCGATGCTGAATACACCATTGAGCATCACTTTGCGAGTAACGACTTCGACAAGCTAGAAAAAGCGGCGGTTGATACGTTCAAAGCGGGTTTTGAAGTGACTGACGCAGAAGAGTTAATGCTTGATGATGGTGGCACAATTTTTTGTTTCGATGCTATCATTGAACGAGCGTTAGACCTTGCAAAACTCAATGCTGATTCCGATACCCTACTTAAAATTGCTGACAAACAAGACGTTCAATACGACGGCTGGGGTACGTATTTCATGCCCCGCGGCGATGATGAAGATGAGTACGAAGACGACTACCTAGAAGATTGATTCTGACAGACTACTCCCTTTACTAAACACTACATTAAGGGTGGCTTCAGTTTTTGTTCATCTTATCTAATCAACAATGGCACCTGTTATTTTGATTAGAAAGGATGTTAACAATGAAATCACCCATTCAACCTCTTGCTAAGTTCTGTTTATTAGCACTATTACCCTGCTCGTTTATCAATACTTCATACGCCGAACAAGCGCTATCAAGTGACACAGTTTCTGTTGAATCAACAGAATATCGCTACGGCGCCGTTTACTCCCCTACTGAAACGTCCACGCAGGCTGCAATAAACGCGACTACCAAGAATGCCTTTACCAGTGCTATTAACGATACTGAAAACGGTAATGAGACCCAAACTAGCGTATTGGAATCATCTTCACTGGCTGAGAAAAAAGCGAAACGTGAAAGCCTTTTTAGCGGCACGAGTAAATCCTATGCCGAAGCACAATCAACCGTACTATTGTCCGATTACTGGATTTATGACAGTTGGGTATCTTTAGACACTGATATCGATTATGACGGATATTATTCCGAATTTACCGTTGAGTTTGATGCAGATACCGTTTACGACAGTGCCCTTGTCTATGGGGTTATTTACTTAGGTAGAAACGATCGCTATGAAGCCATTCATGTTACCTCTGAATTTGTACTGTATGGTGAAGATTCCTCAGATTCATTTGTGGTAGAAAGTCGTCTGCTTTCAGGCTTTCCCGCTGCAGACTATGATGTGCTCATCGAGCTATATGATGCCTATTCCGAGCAACTGGTCGCTTATTCTGACGGCTATTGTGATGCCGACCTTGCTTACCTAAGTTTAGAAAGTGATAACCATGAGTATATCTACGAAGACACGGTCATAGTGGTTGAGGAACACGGCGGCAGTACGACTATCTTCGGTTTACTATTCATCGCCCTTACTCTAGTGGCGCGCAGAGTAGTTCGACACTAACACTTTACAGTTCACTAAAAAGACTTTCATTGAACGCGGCGTTTTATTCTTTTATCACTACACTAAAGTAGTAGAACAAAAAATAAGCATTATGCAATATGATTTGACCGCATAATGACTTACGAAAGTGGCTACCGATTGGCAGCCACATCGATATGTTAAGTCTAGATGGTATACGTGCGATGAAAATTGAAAATGTAAACCTGATCAACCTTTTGGAACATGCGCATATTGGCGTAGTGATACATTCTTGGGATTCGCAGATTGTTTACGTGAACCCTGCTGCTATGAAACTTTTTAAAACGTCACTTGAACGTTTACAAAACCGACATCTGGTAGAAGATGGATGGGAGTTGGTAGACAGGCAAAATCGCCGCCTGCATCCCGACGAATATCCGGTAAACAAAGTGACATCGCTAAATGTTTCGATTACTGATGAAATTATTGGCTTAGTCAATGAGGACAGCGGGGAGATCTGTTGGTTAAGTGTCAGTGCTTATCCGGAAAAGTCTGAGGGTGCAGGTTTTATGGTGGTTTACTTTACCGAAATCACCGAAAAAATTGCAGCGTTTTCATTCCTCGATATTGTGCAAAGCGCACAAGATATGATTATTGTTACCGAGGCGAAATCAATCGAGGGGCCTTTATCACCAAAAATCATTTACGTGAACGATGCCATTTGTAAGCTTACGGGATATTCTAGAGAAGAGTTAATTGGTGAAACGCCACGAATTTTTCAAGGTACGCTTACAGACAAAGAATCCACCTCTCGTATCCACTGTGCGCTTGCTGAGAACAAGCCAATAACGGAAACACTGCTCAACTATACAAAAAAAGGTACCCCTTACTGGGTTGAAATGAGCATATTCCCCCTTAAAAATCAATTTGGTGAAGTCACACACTTTGCTTCGGTCGAGCGAGACGTTAGCGCCGTTAAATTTCATGCAGAGCAACTTAATACACGCAATTCTGAACTGAGAGATATTCGAGAAAATTTAGAGAAATTAGTAAGCCAACGCACTAGAGATCTTCGCAACGTTAACGTGAAGCTTGAAAAACTGGCCTATTTCGACCCGCTCACAGACATTCCAAATAGGCGCGCCTTCGAAGAAGCATTAGATAAATCTACGCATTTTGCTCACCGTCACGGCTATTCTCTATTAATCGGCATTGCCGATGTTGACCATTTCAAAAAGCTCAATGATACCTTCGGGCATGCGTTTGGTGACGATGTACTAGTGGCTGTTGCAAAGTCGATGAAACAATTTTTTCGTCAAGAAGATGGCATAGGCCGTGTTGGTGGAGAAGAGTTTGCTTTTTGTATGGTATTGCCCGGCTCCCACGAAGCCATAGACATTCTTGAGCGACTCAGAAAGCGGGTTGAGCTAATTTCAAGCTCGCTTCCTGCCTTAAAGGGTTATGACGTAACTATTAGCATTGGCGCTTATTATGTAAGCGAGGTAAACCCCAGCGAAACAAAAGAAATGGTAAGCATAGCTGATGAAGCGCTGTACCGCGCTAAACGAGAAGGGAGAAATCGGGTTAGCTTGGTACGACAAGATAAAACAGAATTCAATTCAGTCAGTTAGTGGCATAACCTAAACGCTCAGAATCCGTTAATTTTTATCGTTCTTTTGTCTAAAGCTTCGCTCGTATTGGCAAATAACTTGGTAAATATCTAAAATCGATGCCAGAATAAAAATACTATAAAGAACAACTGGAATCGTTCTAATGCCACCCAGCCAACGTTTATCTTCTCGCCCTCGGCGTAGTTTTATTAAAGGAGCCGCTGCGCTGGGAGTAACCGCTGGCGTCACTGCCGGAGTAGCGCCTTTTGCAATAGGTAAGCCAACACCAACGTTAAGGGTCATGGGTACCCATGTCACGCTACAAGAAGAAATTCGTCAACACGCAATGGCTGATTTAGGCATTAATATCCAATTTCAGCCTGGTGGAAGTGCAACCGTACTGCAAAGAGCGTCAATGAATCCTGGTGCTTTTGATTTGTATGAACAGTGGTCAAACAGTATTAATGTTTTGTGGCGCTCGAAAGCTATTCAGCCTATCGAAAAGAAAAAGCTTACCTATTGGGATGAAATAAACGATTTAACCAAAACAGGGAAAGTAACTGAAGCCGCTCGCTTAGGCGCTGGTGATGCCCCCCATAAGATTATTAATGTCCAAGCTGATGGCAGTTTAGGGATAGAACATACAGACACCATTAGCTTTCTTCCCTATGTGCACAACGTAGACTCATTTGGCTACAATACGTCTCAATTTCCTGAACAACTCAAAAACCAAGAAGAAAGCTGGGGATGGCTACTCGATAGTCGGTTGTCTGGCAAAGTGGGGATTGTAAATGATCCCACCATTGGACTTTTCGATTTAGCCCTAGCGGCACAAGCAAAGGGCTACATTACATTTGAAGATATAGGGGCAATGACCACACAAGAGCTGGATAACTTATTCAGTATTCTTATTGAGTTATCCCAGTTAAATCACTTCAGTGGCTTTTGGACATCAGTGCCTGAATCTGTGCAATTTATGAAAAGCCAACGCGTCTCTATAGAGAGCATGTTCTCTCCTGCGGTATCGGCGTTAAACAGCCAAAACATTCCCGTTAAATTTGCTGCGCCGAAGGAAGGTTACCGAGGTTGGCATGGTGTAATGTGTTTATCGTCAGCTTCACAAGGAAGAAGTAAAGATGTGGCTTATGAATATATGAATTGGTGGCTGTCAGGCTGGCCCGGGGCATTTATTGCTCGTCAGGGTTATTACATATCTAATCCAGAGCGTTCTGCAAAATATTTATCGCAAGCCGAATGGGATTATTGGTACAAAGGGTTACCTGCAAGCGAAAATCTAAAAGGCCCGGCAGGTAAGGTTAGTGTTCAAAAAGGTGAACAGCGCTCAGGTGGAAGCTATGAAGATAGGTTTAGTAACATCGCAGTATGGAATACTGTCATGCCAACCTACGAATATAGCCTCCAAAAATGGTATGAATTTATTACGTCTTAACCCAATTGGTTAAGTCAAAGGCACAATAATAGCTATGCTGTCATCGATTCGAACGCAACTTATTCTCGTATTAATTGCTTTAGTCGCCCTGCTCTTAGTACAAGGGTATATTGCTAGAGAAAACCAATCTGTATTAAGCAGCGGCATGGCGGCATCGAGTCGTGCTGTGGTTGATGTGGGAATAGTAAAAGAACTCGAAAGAGATGTTATCGACCTACAGCGGAATGTGCTCATCTACAAAGAAAATGCGAGCCAATCTGCGGTAACACGTTTTGAAAGGTTGATGCTCTCTATCAATAAAAGGCTAGATGAGCTTGCCGATCCTGTTACCCAAAGTGGTGAGATTGACGATACCTATGTGCTGTCTCGTATGCATAAGCACCTTAGTGCCTACCAAGAAAATTTTCGCCAAGTTATTGATGCACGCTCTAGAAAAGACGACTTAATCATTGATGGATCATTGTCAGATTTACTGGCGATTAAGCGGCTATTTGATACTGCCAATGAAGACTTCGCGCTTCCTCAAAGTACCATTGATAAACTTAACTTCCACATTGCTAAAGCGGAAAATGCAATCCTTCGCTATTTGATGAAGCCTGATATGGCGTTAATCACGCAATTCAATGAAGCAATTACTGCCATTAAAGCGGTTACCATGAACAATCATACACTTCATAGCCAAGTGAATGAGTTACTTGAAAAGGCCGAAGCTGACTTATTTAAGCTAACACAAATTACCCAAGGGAATTTGTTTTTGGTTAATGTGGTTATGGCCGGTTCAGCGAATGAGTTTTTATATTTAAGCGGCGAACTTGCTAATCAAGTAACTTCGAAAACCGAATCTATTACTCACAACACCTATTTGGTAGCGCAAGAAACACAACGTAATGGTGAGATATTTTCACTGGTCGCCATTCTACTTGCGGTCATCGCCGCCATATTTACCGCCTATCGTATTTTAGGCCCTATTCGCACCATAACCCACGTATTCAATCGATTATCTGAAGGCCAAAACATTTCGAGTATTCCAGGCAACAGCCGCAACGATGAAATTGGAAACCTTGCTCGAGCCGCCCATGTATTTAGTGATAAAAACAAGCAAACAGAAATCTTATTATCAGAAGCCCGTGGTCTGAATGGCAGATTGGAATCTTTAAACTCAGAACTGACTGAAAGTAAAATAAAAGCCGAGCGAGCGACAGCCTCGAAGAGTATTTTCTTAGCCAATATGAGCCATGAAATTCGTACGCCCATGAATGGTATTATTGGCTTGATAGAACTCGCTCAGCAACACCCAGTGCCTGATATTGTCAGCGGTTATCTTGATAAAGCGGCCTATTCAAGCCAGATTTTAATGAGTGTTATCAATGATATTTTAGACTTCTCAAAAATTGAAGCCGGCAAACTTAAAATTGAAGAAGTCAGTTTTTCCCTTCATTCTTTATTCGACAATCTCATTGCTGTTATTGCGCTTAAAGCCAAAGAGAAAAACTTAGTTGTTCGCTTTATCGTGTCACCATCCATACCGCCTCAAGTTATTGGCGATCCGCTACGTATTGCGCAAATCATCATGAATATTGGAAGCAATGCGGTGAAGTTTACCGAGCAAGGGCAAATTTGCATTCGGTTTGATGGCAGCATTAACGATAAAGGTAATTTGCTCTCCCTAACAATGAATATTGAAGATTCGGGTATTGGAATGAGTGAGCGGCAACTTGCTCGTATTTTTAACCCCTTTACTCAAGCGGATGACGCGACCAACCGCAAGTACGGTGGAACCGGCTTGGGTTTAACCATTGTAAAACAACTCACCGACTTGATGGGTGGCTCACTATCAGCTACTTCAGTAGAAGGAAAAGGCAGTACCTTTACAATATCCTTGCCCCTTCGTGTATTTAAGAATCAGCCTGGTATTTTTGACCTTACGCCTCAGTTGCCCACGTCCAGTGTGTACTTAACCTCTTCGCCTCTTCTGCCCGATGCCTATCAGTCGGTAATACAGATTAGCCAAGCCAGTATTATGGACATTAACGCCGCCCAATCCCTCAATTCTCTGCCTAAACACCTTATTGTTGATATTCCCAGCTTTGGTGTATTTAAAGACAATATCCGCTGGTTACACGAACTGGCAGAGCAAGGAACCCATGTTGGTTTGATCATGGATACCGTAGGGAGTGCGCTGCAAGATAAGTACAACAGCCTGTGGAAAGGCCCTCTTATTATGCACCCCTTTACGCCTGCACAATTTGAACATTTCATGTCTATGGTAGTCAGTAATGAAACACGAAAAACCATGACTAAAAAGGCGGATATCATTGAAGATATTAGCTTAGAAGGGCATGTATTATTGGTTGAAGATAACAACATAAATCAGATTGTTACCGGTGAAATGCTCAAAACCTTAGGGATTACGTTTGATATCGCGGAAGATGGTAATCAGGCAGTGCGCAAAATAGAAAACGCCCCTCATTATGATTTAGTATTAATGGATGTACAAATGCCCGTAATGGATGGTTATGAGGCAACAAAAGCCTTAAGAAAAGCGGGCTTTACTACCCTTCCCATTATCGGGCTCTCGGCTAATGCTATGAAAGAAGACAAACAGAGCGCTATCGATGTAGGCATGAACGACTATCTCACTAAGCCAATTAAACGCAAAGCCTTGGTGGATATGTTAAAGCGTTACATGAACTATTAACAAGCGCAGCGCTTTATTCCTGTGCCACCAATGCACGATTTTTAGCAAAAAAAAGAGTTGTCTTTCGACAACCCTTTTTCAAATCGCTTGTTAGATTTGACTTATAAAGTAGCTCTTTTAAGGCGGCTACAAACCAGTCAAAACCCTGCTACAACAAACTTATAACGCCGCAATAGTCTCGTATTGCGCTTTTAGCTTCTCAAGCTGTTTCTCACCTTCTTCCAACTTACCGCGCTCTTTCTCAATCACGGCATCTGGGGCGTTACTTACAAACTTCTCATTACTCAACTTTCCGCGGGTACGTGAAACGTCTTTGTCCACTTTATCCATGGCTTTCGTGATTCGAGCAAGCTCGGCATCTTTGTCGATAAGACCCGCCATAGGAATAAGAATTTCCATTTCACCTACCAGTGCCGTAGCGCTCGCTGGTGCTTCTTCACCGTCTTTAAGGATGGTCACTGTTTCAAGCTTAGATAACTTATCTAAGAAGGCTTTAGCAGCCTCTAAACGGCGGCTATCTTCAGCGCTTACGTTTTTAAGTAAGGCATTAAGCGGTTTGTTTGGAGAAATATCCATTTCGCCGCGAATATTACGAATACCTACGATAAACTTCTTCACCCACTCAATATCGGCAAGTACTTGCTCATCTTGTTTAGCGGCATCTTGTACTGGGAATGCTTGCACCATAATGCTGGCATTCTCTTCAACCTGTAGCGCACTTAATGGCACAACACGCTGCCAAATCGTATCGGTAATAAATGGCATTAACGGGTGCAACAAACGTAGCAAGTTTTCCAGTACGTTAATTAACGTATGGCGTGTACCACGTTTTTCAGCTTCACTACTGGCTTCGTTGCTAAGTACTGGCTTGGTAAGTTCTAAGTACCAATCGCAGAATTGGTTCCAGGTAAACTCATACACAATATGCGCAGCAATGTCGAAACGGTAGTCTTCTAATGCTTTTTCAAACTCAACAAGGGTTTGTTGGAACTTAGCCCAAATCCAGCGATCGGCAATGCTTAATACCATTTCGCCGCCATCTCGGCCTGTATCGTGTTCTTCAGTATTCATCAGCACGAAGCGTGATGCATTCCAAATCTTGTTACAGAAGTTACGGTAGCCTTCTACCCGCGCCATATCAAAGTTGATATCACGGCTGGTTGAGGCCATGGCAGCAAAAGTAAAACGAAGTGCGTCGGTACCATAGGCGTGAATACCATCTGGGAACTGCTTACGCGTTCGCTTCTCAATCTTTTCAGCTAGTTTTGGCTGCATCATGCCTGAGGTGCGTTTTTTCACTAGCGTTTCTAGGTCGATACCGTCAATAAGGTCGATAGGGTCAAGTACGTTCCCTTTTGACTTAGACATTTTATCGCCGTTCTCATCGCGGATAAGACCGGTAATATAAATATCTTTAAACGGAATTTGGCCTGTGAACTTCTTCGTCATCATGATCATTCTGGCTACCCAGAAGAAAATGATATCGAAGCCAGTTACCAATACCGATGAAGGCAAGAAGGTTTCTAGTTCAGGCGTTTTTTCAGGCCAGCCCATGGTCGCGAACGGCCATAGTGCAGATGAGAACCAGGTATCAAGTACGTCGTCATCTTGGCGAAGGGCAATATCGTCGCTCAAACTGTTTTTAGCGCGAACTTCTGCTTCAGTACGACCCACGTAAATGTTGCCGTTGTCGTCATACCATGCAGGAATGCGGTGTCCCCACCACAACTGACGTGAAATACACCAATCTTGAATGTTGTGCATCCACTGGTAATAGGTTTTGTTCCAGTTTTCCGGTACAAAACGAATCTCACCGCTTTCAACCGCTTCAATAGCAGGCTTAGCAAGTGACTCAACCGCAACATACCATTGGTCGGTAAGGTAAGGTTCAATGACCGCGCCGGTTCTGTCGCCGCGAGGTACTTTAAGCTTATGCGGTTCAATTTTAACGAGTGCGCCTTGGGCGTCTAAGTCGGCCACAATTTGCTTACGTGCGTCGAAACGGTCTAAGCCGCGATAAGCCTCTGGCGACTCATCATTAATTTTCGCATCGTCAGTTAATATATTGATCATCGGTAGGCTGTGACGCTTACCCATGTCGTAATCGTTAAAATCGTGAGCCGGCGTGATTTTAACGCAGCCGGTACCGAATTCTTGATCCACATAATCATCGGCAATAACCGGAATTAAACGGCCAGTAATAGGCAGCTCAATATCTTTACCAATATAAGCTTGATAACGTTCGTCATCAGGATGTACCGCAACAGCGGTATCACCTAGCATGGTTTCTGGACGAGTAGTAGCAACCACTAGCTCACCACTGCCATCAGCAAGTGGGTAGCGCATGTGCCACATGTGGCCATCTTCTTCTTCGTTTAGTACTTCTAAATCCGACACTGCGGTGTGTAGTACAGGATCCCAGTTAACCAAACGCTTACCGCGATAGATTAAGCCTTCTTCATGAAGCTTCACAAAGGTTTCAGTTACCGCATCAGACAACTTGTCGTCCATGGTGAACACTTCACGAGACCAATCAGGTGATGTGCCTAACCGGCGCATTTGCCCTGTAATAGTGCCGCCACTGTGCTCTTTCCATTCCCAGACTTTTTTAATGAAGTCTTCACGACCTAAGTCATGACGAGTCTTGCCTTCTGCATTTAATTGGCGTTCTACCACCATTTGGGTAGCAATACCCGCGTGGTCGGTGCCCACTTGCCATAAGGTGTTGTCACCTTTCATGCGGCGATAGCGGGTTAAGGCATCCATTATAGTTTGTTGAAAACCGTGCCCCATGTGAAGGCTTCCGGTAACATTTGGCGGTGGAAGCAAAATACAATACGGATCGCCGCTGCCCGATGCTTTAAAAAGGCCCGAATTTTCCCATTTTTCATAGCATTGCTGCTCAATGGACTGTGGTTCGAAGGTTTTATCCATTACTTACTCTCGTTGTGAAGCCCGATTCTGATGTGCTCACTATGCAGTTTTCTTAAACTGCATATTACATCCGGCTTGCTGGTAGTTCTTATATCGCACCCGCGCAGCCTGTTTGGCTTCGTCATCTACGGGAACAAAATCGATAATTTGGCGATGTTGATTTGGTGAAGGCACCATGCCCGAACCAACATTAACCACCATTTGACGGCGGGCAACCTGCTCGGGTTGCCAGCAAATTTCCACCGGTGTGCCGCTTTGTGGCCCTTCACCATATAGGTTGTGGGGAACAAAGCGATTGGCTGGCAATTGCCATAAAAATTCATCAACTTCTTCGGCTTGCTTTTGCGTATCGCATAACACGCTTATCTTTTGCTTGTTGGCAAAAGCATCTGCAATAAGTTCGCTCGCGCGAGACGCCACACTGGTGTCGCCTGCGCTCAGTTGATAAAACACGACTTGAGGCATCGTGCGTTAGTCCTCTAACTTGGTGCCAGCGCGGTTCATTAAGAACTGCGATAACATAGGAACAGGTCGCCCTGTTGCACCTTTGTTCTTGCCACTGCGCCATGCAGTACCGGCAATATCTAAGTGCGCCCAATTATATTTCTTTGTGAAACGAGACAAGAAACACGCTGCCGTTATACTGCCTGCCGGACGACCACCTAAGTTAGTCATATCAGCAAACGGGCTTTCAAGCTGTTCTTGGTAATCATCCCACACTGGTAAACGCCATGCGCGATCTGAACTTTGCTCAGATGCATTTAGCAGCTCATGGGCAAGCGGGTTATGCGTGCTCATCACACCGGTTGCATGGTGGCCAAGCGCAATAATGACGGCACCGGTTAACGTAGCCACGTCAATCACCAGCTCAGGCTCGTAGCGCTCAACGTAGGTTAACGCATCACACAGTACCAAGCGTCCTTCTGCATCCGTATTTAATACTTCAACCGTTTGCCCTGACATGGTGGTTAAGATATCGCCTGGGCGATAAGCCGTGCCATCTGGCATGTTTTCACAGCCGGCTAGCACACCAATAATGTTTATAGGCAGGTTTAGCGCTGCAATAGTGTGCATAGTACCTAGCACACCAGCTGCACCGCCCATGTCGTATTTCATCTCATCCATGGCTTCGCCAGGCTTAATTGAAATACCGCCTGAGTCGAAGGTAAGCCCTTTACCCACCAGCACAATAGGTGCTTGATCGGCAGGACCACCACGGTGGTGCATAATACTCATCATGCTTTCGTTTGCAGAACCACGGCCCACAGCTAAATAGGCTTGCATACCCAGTTCAGCCATTTGGGTTTCATCTACTACTTCAGCGCTCACGCTGTCGTACTGGCTGGCTAAAGACTGGGCTTGCTCCCACAGGTAAGCAGGGTTACAAATGTTTGGCGGCATGTTAGCCACATCTTTGGTAACTTTGGCGCCGCGAGAAATGGCTAGCCCATGCTCTACTGCACGCTCACCCACGGTGAGTTCGCGACGTGTAGGTACGTTAAATACGATTTTACGCAACGGACGACGTGGCTCACCTTTCTTGGTTTTAAGTTGCAAGAAGGTATACAAAGAATCTTCGGTAGCTTCTACGGCTTGACGCACTTTCCAATAAGTGTCGCGACCTTTAACGTGTAATTCCGTTAAGAAACACACCGCTTCCATCGAGCCCGTTTCGTTTAGGGTAGTAATGGTTTTGGCAATAATTTGCTTGTATTGGCGCTCATCAAGTTCGCGCTCTTTTCCGCAACCGACTAGTAATACGCGCTCACTCAGTACATTCGGTACATGGTGCAGTAATAGCATTTGCCCGGCTTTACCTTCTAGGTCGCCGCGGCGTAATAAGTTGCTAATATAGCCTTCACTGATTTCGTCTAGTTGTTCAGCCACCGCGGTAAGGCGGCGCGGCTCGAAGACCCCGACAACAATACAGGCACTGCGTTGTTTTTCCGGACTGCCACTTTTTACACTAAACTCCACGATATCACCTCGTTTTTCGTCGTTTAAGATTTGCATGCTGACTAAATTCACATAACGTTTCGCGCTGCTTTATGTTTTAATACGCAGCCATACTTGCATGCTAGCTGCGAATGACGCAATGTTGACGTAAATTATGTCAATTTTGCTTCGCCACACCATGCAATTAATTTTATGATTGCAGGCAAAACTTGTAAAAACGGTAAGTTTACTCAAAATTGTGGTTTCTTTCACTAAAATTCCAAAGTTTCCGGTAGGACTGAGATGTTGATATTCCGCTATTTGCTTAAGGAAACCCTTAAGTCTCAGTTAGCCATATTTTTCATTCTAATGGCGATATTTGTCACCCTTAGATTTGTACGTGTACTCGGTGATGCCTCAGACGGCGATATACCAGCAGGACTAGTACTTGGCTTTCTTGGGCTATACGCCCCTATTCTCGCATCACTCGTGCTGCCTATAAGTGCTTATTTAGGCATTATGCTGGCCCATGGGCGACTGTATGTAGACAGTGAAATGACTGTCATGCGTGCATGCGGTATCAGTGAGTGGTACATCACCCGCGTGATGTTGTTCTTATCTGTACTCATTATGATAGTTACGGGGGCGATTACCCTCTATTTTGCTCCTATGGCGGCTGAAAATGAATACCAACTTAGGGAAAAAGCCCGCAACGAAGCAGGCCTTTCTGCCATTATTCCTGGTCGATTCCAACAAACCGGTAATGCCAAAGCAGTTATTTTTGTTCACGACATTGATACGGACGACCAATTGCGCCGCGTGTTTTTATCGCAAAATAAAACTGAAAATGGTGAAAATCAGGTTCAAGTGGTTTACGCGCAAACAGGGCAAGTAGCCAGTAACCCTGATGGCACCCGAAACTTGGTGTTAAAACAAGGGGTGCAGTACGAAGGTCAGCAGTCGCAAAAAAGCTACCGCAAGGTAGAATTCGATGAATACCAAATTCAAATAGCCGATAAGCCTGCAGAGGAAGCAAGACGCAAGGTTAGCGTTTTACCTACTACCGAATTATGGGGTGACGAATCAATAGAAGCCCGTGCAGAGTTGCAATGGCGTATCGCTATTCCTCTTTCGTTGCCCTTCTTGATACTTATTGCGGTGCCATTGAGCGCGGTAGATCCCCGCCAAGGCCGATTTGGAAAAATGTTCCCGGCTATACTGCTCTATCTTGGCTACTTCTTATTGTTATTAGCCAGCAGACGGGTACTAGAAGACGGCAAAATCCCCCCTCAACTTGGGCTGTGGTGGGTGCATACCATTATGCTGATAATTGGTGTTGCCTTGATTGTGCGAGACAGAAAAACAGGCACCCAATTTAGGGCCTGGATATTGGGGAAAAAGTAGATGTTTAAAATCCTCGATTTATATATTGCTCGCACACTGTTAGGTACGGTAACTGTTACTCTATCGGTCCTTATTGGCTTAAGCGCACTGATTAAATTTGTAGAGCAACTGCGTAAAGTGGGTGAAGGCGACTACGACATGATGGTGGCGTTCCTTTATGTTGTGCTTAGCTTACCAAGAGATTTAGAACAGTTTTTCCCCATGGCAACCCTTCTGGGCGGGTTAATCGGTATGGGTGTACTTGCCAGCAACAGTGAGCTTGTTGTTATGCAAGCAGCAGGCATGAGTAGATGGAACATAATTGTCTCTACCATGAAGTCTGCCACTATCATGATTCTATTGGTCATGGCTGTGGGTGAATGGGTCACCCCCTTCAGTGAATCTAAAGCCAAAGAAATTCGCACAGAGGCCATTTCAGGCGGAAGCTTATTCTCTTCAGAGCAATTGGTTTGGGCTAAAGATGGCGAACACTTCGTGAGTATTGGCGAAGTGTTAAGTCGTGATTCACTAAAAGATATTAATATTTTTGATTTTAACGACGACCTTTCACTTGAAAGTATTACCTATGCTAAATCGGGTAATTTCGATGGCAGTGAGTGGCGTTTAAGTGATGTGGACGTTACGCGTTTTAGTGAAACCGCGGTAACGTTAGATAACGAAAAAAGTATGCAATGGAACTCGACATTAACGCCAGATAAGTTGGGTATTGTTGCCGTAAAACCTGAAGCTCTATCTATTTCTGGTTTGCTAGACTATGTGGGCTACTTAGCCAATAACGGACAAGATCCATCACGCTACGAATTGGCACTGTGGCGCAAAATATTACAACCTGTGTCGGTAGGGGTAATGCTATTAATGGCCTTGTCGTTCATCTTTGGCCCGCTGCGCAGTGTTACTATGGGTGCCCGGGTGATCATGGGCGTACTGACCGGCTTTGGCTTCTTCATTTTAAATGAAGTGTTTGGCCCACTTAGCTTGGTATATCAAATTCCACCGTTTTTAGGCGCTTTACTTCCCAGCTTATTGTTCGCGGCCATCGCCGCCATCATGCTGAGAAAGTAGCGTATTTTGAGTCATCTATTGAGTCGCTTGAATTAAGCGTTTGGTTGAATCTTCAGACGCACTAGGCTCTGCCGCTTCAACACTGGATACAAAAAAGGGAAGCTTAGCTTCCCTTTCTTATTGGTATTAGCGCTTTTGCTTACCAGCTTTTATGATCGTTACTTTCTTTAGTCAATTTGAGCACTTGGGTTTGCGCCAATCTATCTTGCAATGACTGCTTGTGCTTAAAATCAAACAGCACCAATAGCGTACCTAAGCCACCTAGTGAGGCCACCAAACGAATAAGCAATCGCGGCCATGTCATAGGTGCATCTACGGTGCTGAAAATACGAAGTCTCCATGCACGCATTCCCAAGGTTTGCCCACCTCGCTTCCAAAACCATAAAAAGAAACCAACCACCCACAAACCAACCCATACTTGAATCAGTAACTTATACCCAGTAGATGCTTGAATTAATTCAGCGGGCTGCTCGTAGCCTTGCAAATCCAATATACCATTTGAAAGCAACACAATAAGCGTCACTATTACCACCATAGCAGCACACATCCCCACCGCAACGGCAACTAATGTATCGTAAATCATGGCAGCTAAACGACGAATAAACCCTGCACGTTCAGAAGAAGAGGTTAACTCGACAGCTTCATTTTCGGTGAGTTTTTCACGCTTATTCGCTTTTTTTGCATTGCGTGCAGCACGTGACGCTTTGTTGTGACTTTTGTTCAAAATACTTCCGATACAGTTCAATACCGCGCTAGTGTGCCACAACCCTGACAAGGCATAAATAACCGATACGGAAACAGGGCTAGTTTTAATACTTAGTATTGTGAATTGCTAAGCTATAACCGGTTAGAAATAGCGTGTAAGGTGTAGAGCACAAAGAATATTTATACTTTTTGCATCTAATTACAGACGGCAAACGTTTAATAACATGTAAACACAAACAATCGATCGAAAAATTCTTGTGTCTATGCCCTGATCAGAGTTCCGAAGCTTAAGGCCATTTAATTTCTAAATGCCATGTATGGCTCGGTAAAGAAGGATACTTTATGGAACATGAAACCTTGTTTCCCCTACTGTGTGAAACAGCGAATGGCAATAAAGCCGCTTTTGCTGAGCTATATAAATTAACTAGCCCTCAACTGTATGCTGTGGTGTTAAAGCTTTTGAAGCGGCCGGAACTGGCCGACGAAGCTACCCAAGATGCTTTTATCAAAATATGGCATAACGCAGGCAGTTACCAAAGAGGTAAAGGTACTGTGCTGACTTGGATGGTCAGTATTGCTCGCTACCGTGCATTAGATTTGATGCGCTATCACAATGTGAGAAATGAAGTATCACTAGATAACGAAGCGCCTCAATTGGATGAGTCTTCTACCCCCGTTCGGATGAATACCGAGCAAGATAAATTAGCGGAATGCTTGGATGAATTGGACCACTCCCAACGCCAAGCAATACAGTTAGCGTATGTAAACGGACTTTCCCATCAAGAAGTTGTGAACCATTTGTCGTCGCCTCTGGGCACTATCAAAAGCTGGATTAGACGTGGCCTTCAAAGCTTGCAAAGGTGTTTGTCATTATGAATTATTTGAAAGAAGAACGGTTAAACGCACTCGCGGCCGAGTATGTGGTGGGTACCTTGCGTGGCAAAGCACGTCTGCGCTATCAAAAATTATTGATGCAGTACCAAATCGTAGGTGAAACTACCGCCAAATGGGAAGAATACTTGGTAGGCTTCTCAGACGGCATAACCCCTGTAAAGCCTCCCCATGCGGTGTGGGAACAAATTCAGCATCGTCTTGATCATGGCAATTCAACAAAACCAGTGTCGAACGTTGTTGAATTTGAACAAGCAAAGCAGGCTAGATGGCGTTATCTCTCCTTTCTGTCTACCGCTGCTGCAATGATATTTGCGGTACTTCTCGTCGTGATGATGCCAGTAGCCGACGAAGAAATTTCACATGTTGCGGTGTTTAATAACGCCGACAATGCGCCGTTATGGGTAATAGAGATTTCTGAATCCACTATGGATGTAAAAGTGACCAGTGCATTTGCTGCTACGACCGATAAAGACTACGAGCTATGGATGGTACCTGAAAATGGAGAAGCGCCTATTTCATTGGGCTTGTTGCCTGAATCGGGCTTTGAGCACTTTGCTACTAATGCCATATTACTCAACGGTAGCATCGCGGCACTAGCCGTAAGCTTAGAAGCGCCAGGCGGCTCAAAAACCGGCGCACCTACTGAAGTGTTATATATAGCGCCGCTGGTTTCTGTGTAATAGAGAAGACATTTCTAAAAAAGTACTTTTGAAAGCCGGCATTCAAGCCGGCTTTTTAGTGTTTGAAAAAAATATTTTAAAAAAAAGTAAATTATTTTGCATCCAACTGCACATCCGAATCGTTTGGCTTTATGAACTCACTCACTAAGAGACATAATATGATTTCGATTAAACGTTCAGTAGTTGCAGTTTCTTGCGCACTTATTGCCGCAGGCGCAGTGGCTTCAAGTCACCGAGAAGCGCCTAACATTACACGTCATCCAGCTTTAGACAGTACCGACTTTTACGCATTTAATAGCTACGAAGAAGGGCGTGAGGGCTACGTTACTTTCATCGCAAATTACATTCCACTGCAAGATGCCTATGGCGGCCCTAATTATTTCGCCATGGATCCAAACGCGCAATATACTATACATATCGACAGCGATGGCGATGCAGTTGAAGACATTAGTTTCGTTTTTGAGTTTCAATCTATGCTTGCCGCCGAAAACGAAGGCATTGCATTACCTATTGGCGCAGCTGGCGAAGAAAAAATGGTGAAAGTGCCATTAAAGAACATTGGCCCTGTTAGTGCAGACGATCAAAGCGCCGCTAACTTCTCAGAAATGTATAGCTTAACTATGGTTTCTGGCGACATACAAAGCGGTGAGCGTACTACGCTAACGCCAAGTGCAGGTGATAGGTTTACCAAACCGCTTGATTACATTGGTAATAAAACCTTCACCAGCGAAGCAGAATACGCCCGCTATGCAGAAAGCTTTATCTATTCATTCTCGATACCAGGCTGTAATGACATGGCTAAGGTATTTGTGGGTCAACGTAAAGACCCATTTGTGGTAAATCTGGGTAAAACTTTTGATTTGGTTAACTACGTTCCGGTTGAAGGCGACAGCGCCCCTGGCGCAGGTGATGGCGCTGGCTTTCCAGGCGGTATTACCCAAAGCGATGATAACGATGACTTAGCCGATAAAAATGTGACCTCAATTTCTGTTGAAGTACCTTCAGCATGTGTTACTGGCGACGGTAATGGCGTAGTGGGCAGTTGGACAACAGCCAGCCTTCCACAAGCACGTATCCTAAACCCTGATGCATCCTTTGAATCGCCAGAAGTTAATGGCGGCGCGATGACCCAAGTATCTCGTTTAGGTAGCCCATTGGTTAACGAACTTGTTATTGGTATTGGCGATAAAGATACGTTCTCTAGCGCACATCCTAGTGATGATGGTCAGTTCGCTGATTATGTCACCCACCCTGCCCTACCAGAGTTGCTGAATATCTTATTCAAAGATGCAGTAAACACAACGTTAGGAACATCAATAGAAACGTTAGCGCCAACTAATTTCCCAAGAAATGATTTAGTTGCTGCATTCTTAACAGGTTTCCCTGGTGTTAACCAACAGGCCTCAGTTACCGCGTCGGAAATGCTTCGGTTAAATACAGGCATTCCAGCAACGCCTGCAGCCGACCAATCTGCATTCGGTGTGGCAGGTGACGATTTAGCTGGCTTCCCGAACGGAAGAAGACCTGGCGATGATGTGGTAGATATTGCCCTACGCGTTGTGATGGGTCGCTTATGTTATCCCATTCCAGTGAATGGTGAAGATACTGATTTAGGCTTGTGTACTGAAGAAGATGCAAGCGTAGGTAATGTTCCATTCACTGATGGCGCGCCAGTTGATGCCAGCATGACCGATGCGTCGTTCCCTTACCTTAAAACCCCTATTGCGGGTTCTGAATAAGGAGTGATGATTATGAACAACGCTCTTTTAAGAGGCTTAGTTTTGGTAGGCGCAGTAAGTGCGCTTACTGGATGCTTTGACAGTGACGATGATAAGCCAGAAGTAAACGTGGCACCGGTAGCTGAAGATGCCATGTTTACTACCCAGGCTGATATTGCGTTCACCGAAATGCTCAGTGCAAGTGATGCTAATGGCGATGCTTTAACTTATACGCTAGCCACAGACAGCGAAAACGGAACCACAACGGTAACAGCAAACGGTGATTTTACTTATACGCCGAATGCGCAGTTTACCGGAACTGATTCTTTTGTTTTCAGCGTATCTGACGGCGTAGCCGATGCTGACACGGGCGAAGTGACTATCACCATTGAAGCGCAGCAAGTCTCGTTTTCAAGCTATACACGAGATGCATTTAATCAAGAAGCGACTGATGACCCACTTCCTATTAACGGAAGAGCGTTCACTCAGGATGCTGAGCAAAGCAGTTTTGATGACTTACTACCTCAGCAATAAATAGCACTAGCGCCAGGGATGGCGCTGCTTTTTCTTAAGTTTGTTTACTTTACGTTTATCTACCCTAGGAGTTCATACTATGAAATTAATGGCTCGGCTTATCGCACTTAGCGCTTTGTCTACATTATGCTCATCAGCGCTGGCATTTGATGATACAGCGTCACTTAGCGTTAAATCAGGTGATATTCCTAGCAATAAAGTAATCGCCACATGGAGTGCACAGCCTCAAGCAAAAATGACCATAGCACAAGCACAAACAGTGCTTAGTCAAAGCCGTTATCCCGATGCCACAGGTAATGAAAGACAACAGGTGATTCGCTTCATCCATTATCAAAAACAGCAAAAACGCTCCCTTTCAGCTAGTGCGCAAACGCAACTTATGGTGTTAGAGGCCAAGGTGCTGCAAGGCACCCATCAATTTCGCGAAGCTGAAGCTATTTTAAACGAAATAAAAACGCCCCTTTATGCACCTGCTTTACTGCTACTAGCAGACATTAACATTCAGCAAGGCAACCCCGCAGCGGCCAAAAAACACTGCCAACAATTAGTTGGCAAAACCAGTTATCTATTGGCTTTCACATGTATTTTAAACGCCGAATTCACACTTAATACTAATAGTGCTAGCTACGAGAAACTACTAAACCTTGAGGCATTTGCTGAAAAATCTCGTGTAGAAAAAATGAATGCTAATAACACTAGCATCAAGCAAGGGGGCGCGAGCGAACGCCTGTGGTATTACGAAACCTTGGCGGCAATGGCCTACACCCTAGATAAACCCGAGACTGCGCTTTCACACCTGAACAAAATAGACACACAAAAACTGCCCGTAAGCGCACTATTGCTATGGTCTGACGCTAAGCTCAAACTTTCAAAATCTCAAGATGTGATTAAAAGGCTTACAGCAATTCAGGCTGCAGCTCATCGCAATTCCAACAGTACAGAAAAGAACATAGACGATGGCTTATTGCTTCGCTTGGCAAAAGCAGAACGGCAAATAAGTCTTCATGATACTGAAATTCAAAAGCAATTAGCTGATAGAATGGCCTTACGTACTTGGCGGGAAGATGTGTCTCATGCAGCGCAAGTAGCTAGTTACTTTTTAGATATTGACTATAAACCCGCTATAGCCCTGAAATTCGCTAGGATAAACTGGCAAGCAGCACAAACAAGAAGTGACGCTAGGTTACTGGCACGGGCCGAAAGCGCTGTTGCCACATCATCGACATTGAATTAAAGAAAATATATGAAAGCACTTGTAGTTATTCTTTTTTTGTCACTTTTAGTTATGAACGCAAGCGTAGTAAACGCCCACGAACTGAGTAGCGGGTATTTAACCCTTAACGCGGGTGAAGAAAATACCTATAGCGGCGAATTGTTATTAAAGCCTGATGATATTGGGCAAGTAGCCGGACTAGACACTAACGGCAATGGCGCACTGACGTGGGGTGAGATTCATCAAAATCAGCCCTTGTTAGAGCGCTATATAACGAAAGTGCTAAGTATTAGAGTAGATGACTCGCCCTGTGAAATTAACCTTAGCATGCCAAATATTAGAAGTGTTTCCGGCGATTCTTACTTGGTCTCACCAATTCAAGTTATGTGTGAATCAGGTGGTACATTGGGCATTCACTACGATGGTATTTTTGAACATAGCCCTACCCATAAGCTGCTTGTAAACGTAAACCTTGCTGATCAATCAGGAAGTCGTTCACAAGGCAGTTCAAAAAGCACTTCAGATAACACATCTGTTACCAGCGTACTTGATACAGATAGCCGCAGCGTTACATTCGATGCTAGCACTACGTCACTAACCGCATTGTTCATTTCGCTAGTGTACGAAGGTGTATGGCATATCTTCATTGGTATCGATCATATCCTGTTTTTAGTGGCTACCTTGCTTACCGTTAACCTGGTAAGAGAGCAAAAACAGTGGCAAAAAGAGCCTTCAACTTCTCGAATACTAAAGCACACTGTAATATTAGTCAGTGCGTTCACGCTAGCGCACTCTATTACCCTGACCGCTACCGCCCTGAATTTTATTGCGTTGGATAGCCGTTTAGTCGAGCTTGGAATCGCTATTTCAGTGCTGCTGACTGCTCTTAATAATATCTATCCGCTCATCGTGCGATTAGGCATTATCACCTTTGCCTTCGGCTTATTACACGGAATGGGGTTCGCCAGCGTGTTTGCCGATTTAAATGCGCAGTCAAATAACCTGGTACTTAGTGTGGCTGCTTTTAATATTGGTGTGGAAGTGGGTCAGTTAGCTATTGTGGCAGTATTACTACCCTTGTTGCTGTGGCTGCGTCATTTTGCATTTTATGCAAAAACCTTAATGCCACTGCTTTCATCTGTCATCGCCATCATAGCGATTAACTGGACGATTCAGCGCTGGTAGGAGCCATCCCGAAGCACTAATTGGATAATCTTTCAGCACTTAGACATTTAAGCTAAAAAAAGTGTTGTATGCGAGCGCTGCATCGCTATAATGCACCACTTAGCGATAGCACACCTATCCAAGCCAGTGTGATGGAATTGGTAGACATGACGGATTCAAAATCCGTTGCCAGCAATGGCGTGGCGGTTCAAGTCCGCCCACTGGTACCAAACTTTTAAACCAACTTTTTAGTTGGTTTTTTTGTGCCTGGTGATTGATAAAGCCTCCACGCAAGCGTGACGTCCGAGTGTCGGCTCATCGCGTGGCGACCAACCGAAGTCCGCCCACTGGTACCATATTCTTCTTTTAGAAAAAGATACTGAAACCGACTTTTGAGTCGGTTTTTTTGTGTCTGAAATCAGCGTCGTTCTGGGCTCTACCCCATTAACGGGGGATCAGTATTTATCCTGTTCTATTATTTTGGGGTAAATCAGACGAGTAAATTAACTTCAAACAAAAGCTTTTTCAGGTCTTGTCTAGAATCAAAAACTAGAAGAAGAATGACTGTCTTTGTAGACTCTTCAACTCGGTAAAGCACCACATTATGACTATCGACAAGAAGCTGCCTGTATTCGGTTAACCCTAACTCCAGGAGCCTGTCACTATGAGGCGCAGAATACGGATTTCCAGAGAGTTGAGACTTAACTTTCGATTTAATAGCTCGCTTGGCCTCGTTTGCAACATTGTGATTAAATTTTCTGATTAAAAATGCATCCAGTTTTTTCAAACAAAGTTTAAAAACCGGTGTCACTTTTATGCTGTATTCAATCGTTGTCAAATGCTTCATCCAGATCAAATAGCCCGTTCTGTCGCGCTCTGCGTTCTGACAAATTTATGAGTTTTAATAATGCTATAGTTTGTTGCTGTTCTTCGTAGTCATTCGCATCCTGAATAACATACTTTGGCTTGCCATTTTGCGTGACCAAAATGGGGTTATCCAATTCCAGATGATTCGCATGTTCCTTCATGTAAGATACAGTTTGAGTTTTCATGACAATCTCTTTGGTCTAAATATAGACTTATTATAGTCCGATAGACGAAAAATGAAACGGATAGATTTCCGAGTGGACCGCAATATTTTCATGATATACCTATACCGGAGCATTTATTTAATCAATTCGGCTTCAAAATTGAAAACTCTGCATGTTATGCTTTTACATTAATTCAGCGATTCAAGACTACTTACTTGACAAAGTTTGATAAAGATTTCCCGAAACTAGAAATGCGGCTTGACGCATTTTTTGATGCCATTGATGACGAAGATTACAAACTTGCCCGACTCATTGTAAAAAAGGCGGTCAGGAAATTCCCCCGACATCCTGTTTGCTTCGCGCTTCAAGGGCTAGCAGCTGTATTTATCGATGACGATCATACCGATGGTTATTTGTTTTTTAAGCAAGCAATAAACAGTGGCTACGCACCTGCTTTTGTATATTTTAATTTTGGACTCTGTGCCGAAAAATCTGGCTCAGTTGCTGAATCTTTAGCGGCTTTTCAAAATGCGCTTGACAGTGCGTCACCGGAAGAACTTCATCAATATGAACCTGCCAGACTCCATCTCCAGGCGATAAGAGAGCAACTTCCCGAACACCTCACTTTGGAACAGTACCTTATAGACGCCGAAATTTTTGAAGAAGGTGTTGTATTGTTAGAAAGTCATAAGTTCAGTGAAGCGGCAAACTGCTTTACTCTACTGTTAAAAAGCCAGCCTGAGCATGTACAAAGTTGCGGCAATTTGGGAATTTGTCAGATGTATTTAGGCGATCACTTGTCTGCAAAACGTGCGTTTCATCGAGCATTGGCAATTGATCCAGATTACTTGTTAGCTGAAAATAACCTGGCAATGTTAAAAGCGCTTGAAGACGGAGAGATAGAAGAGCTTCCAAGATTTGGTATTACCGATTTCTATGCAGAAAAAGAGAAAACCTCAAATCCTGCCACTGAACTCAATCAGGCAATATCACAAGCCATGGCCAACGAGCAGTTTGACTCAATTGAGGATGCCCAAGCATTTGTTGAGAACTATATGAATGAGCATAACAGTTCACCGAATACTGATATGCTTAACCTCACACCAAGCCAAACTCACAAGCTACTTACTGAGCCTTTCGAATCCAGTGATTTACTTAGCTGGCAATTTTCGAATGTTACCAAATTTACATCAGCCCCTGTTTATTGGTTAGCTGTAAATTTAATAGGAGCTTTAGGGGCTGATGGAGTTAAGTGCACCGCCAATGGAAATTTGCCCCGCAATTTATGTCGGTCGCTATTCGATAGTTATATGAAAGAGTTTGCTCCCAGCTTTATCGTTTCCAAAATAAATAAAGAAGACGATTTCGTTAACCTACATGTAGTTCGCAGCATCTTGTTGATTGCCAAATTAATTCGTAAACACGGTGGGCGCTGGAAGCCATTGAAATCAACATGGCAACTTTATGAGCGCATACAGCAAGGTGATAACACAGCTGCGACTGAACTTTATCAAATACTGTTTAAAACGTATGCTACTGAGTACAACTGGGCGTACATTAGTGGTAATGAGAGCGATTGTGCATTCTATCAGTTCAGTATAGGTTACTCATTGTATATGCTTCGTCATCTTGGCACTGAATGGCGACATTACCGAAAATACCAGGTACTTTATGAGCAGGCTTTCCCAGATCAAGCAGATTCGTTGTCAGAGCTTGCAAAGATAGAATTTCCCTCCCAGTATATTTTTCATTTCTGGTTCGACTTTGCATGGCAAGTCGGACTAATAGAAAAACGTGAAAGCACCGATGAAAATACAAATGGATTTTCCAAAGAAATCATAGCTACGCCTCTGTTTACCGAACTGATTTCTTGGCACATATGAATCCGGTAATAAAAAACGTCATTTACTCTAATCGAATGCGTGCGGCGTCAGTAATCACAGCGTCTTCAATAAACCTCAACTTATTTGTTATGGCATGGAATTTCAGATCAAAACACGCCGTTTATCTGAATCTGATAGAAAGGGATTCCACCTAAACCTCATCACCTTTGTTTGGGGCTTCGTGGACTGGGGGAAGGAGAATCGGGTAAAGTGGCTTTAAGCATTTTTTTTGCGAAAAGCTGTTAGTCATGCAAAGAATTTGCAAAGCGTCATTATTACAATTTAACTTGCTGATTTAAAATAATTATTTCAAACACTAACTTTTCAAAATCCGTTGCCAGCAATGGCGTGGCAGTTCAAGTCCGCCCACTGGTACCAAACTTTTAAACCAACTTTTTAGTTGGTTTTTTTGTGCCTGACTATTAATCAAACCGCCACCGTTTTTCCTGTTTGTGCGGCCCGAAATATTGCATCAACAATATGAATATCGGCTAACCCTTCACTCCCGGTTACTAGCGGTTGTCGGTCGGTGAGTATGGCTAAAGCATCATTGTCCATTTGAAGCGTTTGCTGCATGCCTTGAATAGGTTCAAACTTTTTCCCATCAGAGGTTATACCCGTTACGCCATTGTAGCTTTGCATTGGTCTCAGTTGATACCAACCTTGTTCGCACTCTGCTTTAAAGTGGTTGAACTCTGTTACTACGCTTGTACCACAATCAGCCATTAGTCCATTCCCGAAATCCATGGTAAACATGGTGGTTTCATCAACCTCGGTAAACTTATTAGGGAAACGCTGGGGTGGATGACTACCTGTAACAGATAATGGCTCTTTACCTGTTAAAAACCGAGCGCTATTAATAGCGTATACACCCATATCATAAAGCGCCCCACCTCCCATGTGTTGCTGCATTCGCCAATTGCTAGCGTCTCTTCCTTGCCCAGCGTAACCAGCAAAGCTAGATACCTTCTTAAACTTCCCATAAGGCATGCTTTCTAAATAGTGATGAAAAGTGCGTGTGTTGGGCTCATGTTGCATGCGATAACCAATAGATAGCGTCACACCATTCTTGTTACATGCGTCTATAATGGCTTGGCATTCGTCACTATTCATGGCCATAGGCTTTTCACACCAAACGTGCTTTCCTGTGTTCGCGGCTTTTACTGCAAAATCTTTATGTGTACCGGTTGGCGTAACTACATAAATAACATCAATATCTTTGTTATTCGCAACCTCATCAATCGTATCGTAGGTATACACATTACTATCCTGAATACCGTATTTACGCTGCCACTTTGAAATTTTGCTTTCTGTACCGGTAATTATTCCGCGCAGTTCACAATGTTCGGTATGCTGAAGTGCTGGCGCAAGTAAATTAGCGCTGTAATTGCCTAAACCTAGCAAGGCAACACCTAACTTTTTCCGCGACTGAGTGCCTCCTAAAGCCAAAGAGAACGGACTATGAGCGACTAATAGACCAGCACCTGTCATACGAATAAAGTGGCGACGTGTTACGTTTGACGTAAAAACTCCCTAATGAAGACCTGTATTTCCCTTCTAATTAATAGTGTTAATTATATATAGTTAGATCACTTTGCCGCGGCGCATTATTCGGTTCTATTCATAAACGATTTTGTCTGGAACCAATGGTGTATCAGCATTCCAGAGAGCATCGAATAATGCGGTTTTGTAGCCTGGTTATGATGATTTACTTCTTTTTCTTTTGTTCGCCCTGCTTATTCCGCCCTCTACGTGACTTCTTTTATTCGCCCTCATTATTCTGTGCGTAATATCACTGAAACAAAAACACTATAGCTTTAGAACTCGAGTCATTGTTTGTGAATTAAATCCGTTCACAAAACTGAGTAAAGCGAGTTGATATAGTTGTCTATGAAAAAGCTCAAGCGCTATCAATACGAGCGATATGCCATTCTCTGCCAACTCTCCTATCCCGATGCCGAAGCGCATTACCGTCAAGTATTAAAGCCCTTTCACGAACGTCACTTGGTCGATAAATATGGCCGGATGAGCGTCAGGATCCTTTGGGTAGATAATAAAAAAGAAGCCATTGTGGTATTTAGGGGCTCGCTGGGACTAAAAGACTGGCTCGCAAATTTGGTATTCCTACCCACTAGAATCAAACAAGTCGATAAAAAGTTCTATGTACATTGGGGCTTTAGTCGACTACTTCATCAACCCATGTATTCAAGCACGAAGACGATTGACGAAGCGCTGCCATTGCAAGAACTTTTGGTTAAAGTACTAGAGCCTTTGCAAAATCAAGGTAAGCGTTTTACATTTATAGGGCATTCTTCTGGAGGCGCAGTAGCCGTGCTGATGGCCGACTATTTCGAAAGAAAAAATGCTAAAGCGGTAAAACGGGTAGTGACCTTTGGCCAACCCGCAGTAGGCAGTCGCTCATGGTACAAAAACTACCTATTACACCACAAAACATACCGTATTTGCTGTGATTTAGACGTAGTAACGTTTATGCCTCCTTTCCCTTTTTACTTTTGGCACGTGGGTAAAATGCTATGGCTGCACGACGACCAAATCTATGAAAACACGCCCACGCATAAGCGGTTTTTTAAATCGTTAAGTAGCTGGCTATTAAGACCTATTACCTACCATTACATGAGAAAATACATTAGAAATAAGTCTTTATTTGATGAGCATTAGTGTGTACTCACGCTATAGCGTTTTTAGATGTGAAGGCCTAATTTTAAAAACAAAAAACCGACTTAACGTCGGTTTTTTGTTTAAAGTGTGCCGATAATGCTATCGAACACCTTCATCGTACCTTCATTTTACAAAGTACAATTCAGTACGCACAAGCAGCCTACAAACTGTCTAAATCGTAAACGCCCTTTTCAGCTAGCGCTTCATTGACTGGCTTAACATTTTCTCGAAATAGAATTTCTAACTGTAGTTTGTACTTCTGCCATCTGGCCTCTAAATCGTCTAAACGTTGTACCGCCCCAGCTTGTGCTGGCGCGCCGGTTCTATCGAAGTTATCCATTAAAAAGCGAACTTGTCGGTCGAGCATATTTGGCCAATTTATGTCATCTTCAAAGGTTTGGTGTTTAGGTTGAATAACCAATGCTTCCCAATCATCTATAGCACTAACAATACGGTCAATAGATGCCGACACTTCGCTGGCTAGTACCACATTAGACTCAGTTACCCCATTTAGCGTTTCACGCACGTTACGGGCTTTTTGCAAATGCTCAAATAGCTCGTTTAGTAAGTTTTCACTAGCCTGAATGCTTTGCTCAACAATTTGTAATTGGGCGGCATCAGATTCTTCCCTTGGGTCTGGCAGTACCTTAAACGGTCGAGTCTGAGACTGCTCGCCTACAGTGATAGTCGCTTTATAGTCGCCGGGCATTACTCTGGCGCCTTTCCAGCCACCAAATAACTTCACATTATCAATACAGTTTAAAGGTGAGCGTCGCAGGTCCCATATAAACTCGTTATAACCTTCATTTGTTGAAGGATGTGTAAACTTCAACGGGCTACGTGCGTCTTCGTTACCCTTGGCGCACTTTTCAAACGCATCTGCGGTTGACGATAACGTACGCACGAGTTGATTTTTCGAATCAAAAATATCAATGCGAAGACTTTCACTCTCTTCAAGCTCCTCTTTTAAGTAGTAACGGAACCTTGCTCCGCGAGGAGGGTTTTTCGCTTCTGGTTGGCCGCTCATATTGCCGCCAGACAACAAGCGCACACCGTCGACAGGGCTAAATTGAAACAGAGCTTCATTGTGTAATGAGCCACTGACTTCACGCAGCGGGTTTATGTCGTCCAAAATCCAAAAGCCACGACCTTGCGTTGCCACAACTAAGTCATCACCTTTTACCTGCATATCAGTTATTGCAACAGGCGGTAAATTAAGCGCCATCTCCTGCCAGTTTTTACCATCGTCAAAACTAACAAACATCCCGCTTTCAGTTCCCGCGAACAGCATACCTTCATGCTGCTTATCCTCACGTACTACGCGAACAAACGCATCTTCAGGCAAACCTTTATCTATGCGAGTCCAGCGTTTTCCGTAGTTTTCTGTTTTATAAATATAGGGCTGATAGTCGTTCAGTTTATAGCCGGTTACCGCTACATAGGCTTTACCCTCAGCGTGAACGCTTAGCTCAATAGCATTAACCTGTGCTTCTTTTTTATGAGGCGTAATGTCTTTCCAATTTTTACCTTCATCTTTGGTTAAATGTAACTTGCCATCATCTGCACCTACCCATAGTTCACCTGCATTTGCTGGCGATTCAGCAATATAGAAAACCGTATTGTAATATTCAGCACCGGCTTGTTCGTTGGTGATAGGTCCGCCGTTTAAACCCTGCTTTTCGGCATCGTTGCGGGTTAAATCTGGGCTAATTTCTTGCCAATTAACGCCTCTGTCGGTGGTTTTTAATATCATCTGCGTACCGTAGTACACTGTTTTCGGGTCGTGCTGCGAAACCAATACCGGCGCATTCCAGTTGGTACGGTATTTCTGATCTCTCGCATTGCGCCCAAACACGTATTCAGGATAAGGCATGATAGGGCGAGTAAGCCCCGTATCCTTGTTGAACTCGGTCAATGTGCCATTAATAGTGGTGGCGTAAATCAGCGTAGGATTGTCGGCATCAAAGGCGATATGTGCGCTTTCACCACCGCCTACGGCAAACTGCTCGGCGATACCAATGCCGCTATCATAGGTAGAAGAAGGAGTCGCCATTGTGGTGTTATCTTGCTGGCCGCCATAGACATGGTAGGGTTCCAGGTTATCGGTAACTACACGATAAAATTGCGCAGTGGGTTGGTTATAAATACTCGACCACGACTTTCCACCATCAAAGGTTACGGTTGCGCCACCGTCGTTGGCATTAATCATATTTAGGCTGTTTTCAGGGTTTATCCACATATCGTGGGTATCACCGTGTGGCAGTGATTTAATTTCAAAGGTTTTGCCGCCATCAATAGATTTATGCAACTGTACATTCATTACAAACAGGGTGTTTTCGTCGTTAGGGTCAACCTTAATATGATTGTAATACCAGGCTCTGGCTTTAAGAATATTGTCGCCATTCATTAGTTGCCAAGACGCGCCAGCGTCGTCGCTGCGGTACAAGCCACCGTTGTCTGCTTCAATAATGGCGTAAACGCGCTTAGGGTTAGAGGCAGAAATATCAATTCCCACCTTTCCGATAAGCTTGGGTAAATCTTTTTCTAGTTTATCCCAAGTTTCGCCACCGTCAGTGGACTTATAAATACCGCCACCGTCGCCGCCTGATTTTACGAACCATGGTGTTCTTCCGTGGTGCCACATGCTGGCGTAAAGCACTCTCGGGTTAGATGGGTCTAGCGCTAAATCTGCAGCCCCTGTGTTGGCATTAACGTTAAGTACGTGCTTCCAGTTTTTACCGCCATCGATAGTTTTAAATACACCGCGCGCTTCATTTGGTGCCCAAATATTACCTTGAACAGCCGCCCACGCGATATCTGGATTGGTGGGGTGAATGCGAATTTTAGGAATTTGACCACGATTTTCTAAACCAACTAGCTCCCAGGTTTCACCCGCGTCGGTAGACTTATATACACCTTTACCGTGGCTGGTGGTTACACCGCGAATAGGCCCTTCTCCCGTACCCACATAAATGACGTTATGATCTGAGGGGGCTACAGCAATTGCTCCAATGCTACCTACTTCAAAGTGCTTGTCAGACAACGGTTTCCAAGACAAACCGGCATTATCTGTTTTCCACACGCCACCACCAGCGGCCCCCATATAATAAAGGTTGGGGTTACCATCAACGCCTGAAACGGCTACGGAGCGCCCTCCGCGAAACGGTCCAATATTACGATATTCCATTTTGTCGAAAAGCTTGGGATTAACGGTATCTTCTAGTGCAAATGCCGGAAAAGAGAGACTAACTAGCGTGCTAATAGATACTGCTAAAGCGGCTAGTGTTCGCCGTAATTTCATCATTGAAAGCCTTTTTATAATTAATTGTTTATGAAGGATAGGTGCTTATGATTTATATAGTGCAACGTATTTAGCCATACGGTAAAGGCTAAATAGCTAATTCATTAGGAATTCGTATTGCCTTAATGAGTTTATCCACTTGTGTTTTTTTTAAACATTACCATTAAAGCACAGTGAAGGAATTTTAATTGGTACGACAAATACAGCATCTTGTCGCATCGAATAACGCAAGGGGAAATGGAAAAGGCAGTGCAATATGGATTTGTTTAGCGACACCCTGTTCGCACTTAGCGTATTTGTTGGTTTCGCTTTTATTGTCGGCTTCTTTGCTCTTATGTATCTATGGGCCAGAAAACAAAAAGGCGATATTAATCACTGAAGGTGGCAATGCAGACCGCGTTTTTGCCTTGGTTCTTGGCGCGATATAATGCTTCATCTGCACCCGATAGCATTTGGTTTGCCAAGTCCTGTACTTCGACCACATTGGCTATAGTCAATTGTTCTGGCGTAACACTGACTATACCGAACGAACAAGAAGTATTAAACGTGCACTCGCCTTTACCGAAATCTGTTTTTGCAATGCGCTCACGAATTCGCTCGACCGTAGTAGCCGCATAATTTTCATCTTGTTTGCTGGCAAATAAAATAACGAACTCGTCCCCTCCCAACCGTGCTATACAATCAGACTGGCGAATATTATCTTTTATAATAGTAGTAATTTGGGTAAGCAACGCATCACCATTAGCATGCCCATATTGGTCGTTGATATTTTTGAAGTCATCTACATCAAATACGCATACCGATAACCCGCTCAGCTCCCCTCGTCGCATTAGGTTCACAGCTTCCGTTAAACGTATCTCCAGATAACTACGTGAGAATGCTTGGGTTAAATGGTCATACATAAGCCGGTTACTCAGCAACCGCCTTTCTTCATAAAGATCATCTATATGTAAAACCAACACCCACGCAATACATGAAGTAACCGAAAATGAGCCTATCCAACTCATCGGAGGTAAATCAACCACCTGAATACCGGTGAACGTATCGCAAAGACCTGTAATCACCCACACGATATTTGCTACCAACAACAATAACACCGTATTCGTATTCCCATTCTCTTGCCTGATGCGTTGTCGATTAAACACTCTCACGAGTATAAAAATACAATAAGCGGCGAGGACTAAAATCCATGCCCCCCACAGCTGGAATAATGCTCCATATTCCAAGCCTGTGTAGTACTTAGACGTTGAGTAGAAAGCATTATTAAGAAAGTACGGATTGGGCACCATGGTCAACAAGGAAAAAGCACCGCAAATTACGTAGCACCACTTCAGGAAAATAGGCACTTTGTATTGAAAAAAAGCAATGTAAAAATGCAGACTCAACACTATGGTAAACATAGCCGCAATAACGGTTATACGGTTAGAAATACTGAGATAGGTAAGGTTATCGCTAGAATTAACGAGTACTGCAAATGCACCAAAAAAAACGCCACTGGTTAACGCTGAAAGCGCGAAAATCAGGTAATAATTTACGAACTCTTCATGGCGGGAGGTCAAGCGATAATATAGAAGCAAAAAGAAAAAACTTAAAAGAAAGCAGATACTGGCAGTGATAAACCAAGGGATAGAAGATACTTGAACCATACTACTTGCTCATCCCCCCAACTCCCTTTTGTTATATGTGTTCTGTAAGCGTCTTAGCGTAAAAAACCTTAAGCAGAAGGCAACACTAATTCAGTGTATTACGCTTATATGTTAACTGTATGTTAGCGCAAAAACACTCTGCTCGCTTGCTCTTTCTATAACGAACTTTGTCAATCTGGTAACGATAGAAGGCTTATCTTACGCAGCCCCGAAGGTAGAACCCCTTATATCTTCGATAAACCTATCATCAGCATAATAAGGGGTAGCGCCCTAAAGCGCCGCCTTCCATGCCTTTTCAGGTAGTAAATATAAGCCATTTTTGTGGGTACTACCTTCCCCTACAATATGCCCAATACCAGCTGCCATTACCGCCAAGGTAACGTCGAAAGCATTTAAGCTATCACCATAGCCTGCGGTAAGGTTAAACATAGAGCCATCTGCCAGTAAGAATAGGGTTTTGCCATTCAAGGTACAAGCATTCACATAAGGCATTGGTTCGCTGTGATTGGCATTTTCTTTAAGATATGGCACGTCGATTTCTTGCGCCACATGCCCAACATTTAATATAAAGGTGCCTTCTTTCATCGCATCCAAGTGCTTTGCACTTACCACGCCGTAACCACCTGTGGCAGTGGCAATAACATCGGCATCTTTTACCGCATTGCCCAAATCAACCACTGGCCAGCCATCATATTTAGCTTGTAGCGCGCGAGCAGGGTCGAGTTCAGCAACTTGTACTTGTGCACCAAAAGCCTTTGCGGATGCCGCCACGCCCTGCCCCACTAAACCATAGCCTATGACGACTACTACTTTTTCATGCAGGGTAAGATGTGTGGTTTGGAAAAACGTTTGCCATGCACTTAAGCCCACCATATGGCGATTATGTAAGCCTTCTTTTACGGGCAAATCATCCCAGTTAAAAATAGGATATTCAGGCTGCATACCGTTTAACCGCGTAATGCCTGAACCTGTAGCCTCCAAACCCGCATCAATACTCGGAACCGTTTCATTCGATTGCACTTTTTCATGCAAACGTGTGGTTAAATCCGCACCCATTTCACACAAATGTGTGGGTTTCCAAGCCAAGGCTTTATCAAAAGAATCTGACCAATCGGCGTTACTCATGTCTCGCCATGCATGCGCCGTTGCCCCTTTATCTACTAGGTACTTTACTACATCATCTTGAACTGTAGTGGGATTGCAAGTTGTTAGAAAAACCTCACACCCACGCGATAATAATCCTTCAACTAATGGCGCCATCTTTAAATCTAGGTGCATATTACAGGCTAGTCTAATGCCGTCTAAGCTGGGAAGAGAGGAAATAGCGTCACGCGTGCGCGGCATATGTAAACTGGCCCATGAAAGCTCAGCTTGAAAATCTTGATACATAGAAAAGTCTTAATGTCGAAAAAGAGAAAGCACTATAGTACGCCACAATATCTTTGCTCTACAACTATCAATTTTGAACTGACCTATTGAAATAAAACATTGATATGTATGAAGATAGTTTTATATTGTTATGCTGAACTTCAAGTTAACGATGCCTATACTGCGCGACAAACCCAGCGCGACAAACCCAGCGCGACAAGCTCAGCGCTTTAACTCACTGCCATTATCAAAACTTCCAGTAGTTGAGTTTCTTTCTAATTTTGAAGTTTCTTAATAGGTTTCTAGGTTTTTTATCAACCCAATTACTGCCCACCATTTCTTCAACCGCTTTCACCACCCGATGTGACGACTTTCCGTCTAGGTAGGGGGTAATTGATGGCCCGTATTTTTTAATGCTATCGATAAGTTCGGGCGAAGGTGACAACGCTTGTTTTATTGCACCTTCTAGCGCATCGCTTTCTGTAATGTTAATAAAACAATCGAGCGGGTCGCGGTTATTTACCGTAACGACCGGTTTATTTAAAAGTAAGAATTCTTGAAAAATAGAGGAGTTGTCACAAATCATCACATCCGCTCTGTACAACGCTTCGATGACTTGATTATTTTCAAAAAACATTAGGTTTTCACTTTCTAACGCTTTGTATTTTTCAACCGTTGACACTGCCATTTTGGGGTGCAATGTGACTAACCACTGCCAACTCCCGTTTTGACTTAATCGCTTTACCTCTTCATAAACGAGTTCAGCGCAAGACAAGGACGCAGAGAAAGTGGAACCAAATAGCACCTGCGGTTTATCGAAATGCTCTGTCGATTGATATTGGAATAATGAGTCTAGTTTAACCCACCCAGTTTCAACCACATTGTAATGGCCTTTATTACTGCGTGTTAACGTACCCGTGCGTTCAGGCCCTTCAGTACAATATAAGTCGAACAACCCTCGTTCAGGGTAAACATTGCCTCGTTTGCTTTCATTAAGACCATGAAAGACCTGCACCTTAATGCCGGGGATGAAATTGGGCACTCTATCTCCGGGGACGAACACCGCATCAGGTTTAAAGCTTATAACTTGTTCGATAGAAGCTAATGCCTGCTCATTTTCATGTAAAAAGTGTTTAGACGCATCATTTCCCACCACCAACCACTTAACCCGATGACCGTGCTTTTTCGCTTCATTTTGTATGGGTCGAAGAATATCGAAGGAGTAATTTTGCTCTACATACAACAGGAAGTTTAAAGGTTTCCCCGCGGTACTTGATGGCGATGCATGCATATCTTTACCCTTTATTTTCAAACTAAAACCCACACTAAAATTCAAACCAAAAAAAGAATAGTAATGAGACTGTCACTTTTTAGCAAATGGCTTTTAGAAACGCCCACTCTGCGATCAATATTCAATCAAACCACGTATTAAACCCTCTAATCATTCGATGTTATTTTACTTGTTGCGTATTAGACAAAACCAATGAGTGCATTAGTCTTTAAGGGGAAAACTAAGTGTCATCTGAATTATATAAATCACGGGTAATCGCGGCGCTAAAAAATGCATTTATTGCTGACGCTTTGGCAATGCCAGTACATTGGTATTATAACCCTGCGGACATTTTAAAAGATTTCCCCGGCGGTATTCAGCAGTTCGAAGACGCGCCATCATTTCATCCATCTTCCATCATGTCTTTGCATTCCACCAGCGAAGGTGGGCGGTCCAAAGTATCTAAGCAAGAAAAGAAAGACATTGTGGGCGATGTTATCTTAAAGGGTAAACGACAATATTGGACTGGTGCTAACCAGCATTATCATCAGGGTATGAAGGCGGGTGAAAACACCCTGAATGCCCATTGTGCAAGGGTGGTGCTTAGCGTTGCAGCGCTGCAATATCAACAAGCTGCTTTTTTAGATGGGTACATTAAGCTGTTGTGCGCAGACAAGCCCGCCCACCCAGATACCTACGCGGAATCGTATCATAGAGGCTTTTTTGCAAATCTAGTAGCTGGTAAACCTGCCGATAAGTGCGCCGCAGTTACCCACGATACGGCTTCTATAGGTGGCCTTGTTACCATTGGGCCTTTAGCGCTTACCTGCGCTTTAAAAGGTGATGACCTGAATGATATTAAAAACCTATGCAGAAGCCATTTGTATTTAACTCACCCCAGTAACGCGCTTGGTGTAGTGTGTGACTATTATGTCGAGCTGCTTTATCGATTGCTCTACCGCACGGACGAATCGCCTCAAGACATACTTGAAGATATTGCCTTACGGGGGAATCATCTGTCTTTGGCAAAGCTAGTTGCCAAGAATAAAAGTGATATCGAAATAGTGGGCCGTCAATTCTCTCCCGCATGCTACATTTCTGATGCATGGCCTAGTGTGCTGTATTTTGCCTACCGCTACATTGCCGATGGGAAAAAAGCACTCACAGCCAACGCCAATGTAGGAGGGGATAACGTGCACCGTGGTTTTGTATTAGGTACACTCATGGGTTTGATTGAAGGCGCGCCAATTCGCGACATGTTTGAACAACTTGCTGATGCAGAAGAGTTAGAGCATGAAATTCAGCAAGCTTGTAAAGATGAAGAATAAACCATTGAGATTTTAAGATTAAAAGCACGGACACTCAAACAATGACCATAGAGCGAATAGAAACAAAACAGCGTATGAGCCGCATAGTAAAACATAACGGTACTATCTATCTATGCGGCCAAGTATGCGCCGATGCAACCCAAGGTATTACCGAACAAACCCAAACCATGTTAGATAAAGTGGATACCTTGCTAGCACAAGCGGGTAGCGATAAAGAACATATTTTATCAGCCACTATTTACATCAAAAGCATGGAATACTTCGCCGAGATGAACGCAGTATGGGACAACTGGGTACCAGAAGGCCATGCCCCTGCTCGCGCTTGCGTTACAGCAGATATGGCCCGCGAAGCTTTGTTGGTTGAAATAACGGTAGTCGCGGCTGAGAAGTGCGCATAAAGCCCGCTTTATACTCTTCCAGCATCTCCCCCAGAGAGCCTTTTAAAAAGGCTCGCCTATGGATTTACTTGGTTCGGTGAACCATACTGCACCAGTGTCAGATACATAGAAGTGATCTTCTAAACGAATACCAAACTCATTAGGAACCACTATCATAGGCTCATTGCTAAAGCACATTCCTGGTGCTAATGGGTGGGGATTATCTTTCACCAAGTATGGCCACTCGTGAATATCCATACCAATGCCATGCCCTGTTCTATGGGGTAAACCTGGTAGATTATAATCTGGGCCTAAGCCATCGGACGCTAAGCTGTCTCGCGCGGCCTTATCAACATCTCCACAGGGTAGGCCTGGCTTTACTGCATTAAAGGCTGCGTACTGCGCGCGTTTTTCACTTTCCCACATCGCCTTTTGTTTCGCTGTTGGCTTACCAAAGCAGTAGGTTCGCGTAATATCAGATAGATACCCATGAACTTTGCAGCCGGTATCAATAAGTACTAAATCGTTTTCTTTCAATACTTGCGGGTCTTTTACCCCATGTGGAAATGACGTTGCTGTACCAAAAAGTACAATGCAAAAGTAGTTGCCACTGGCACCCACTTTTTTGTGAGCATCATTGATAAAGGCTTCTACTTCTGTGGTAGTAATCCCTGTATAGAGCATACTGGCTGTAGCCTTATGCACTGCGAGAGTCATATCCATAGCACGCTGTATAAGCGCAAGCTCATTAACCGATTTGTGCATTCGGCAGTGGGCAGTAATCTCTGCGCCATTAATAATGCTGGCGCCTTCAGGAAGGGCCTTATTAAACCCGTCAACAACGAAAAATTGAGTCGATTCATCTACCGCGATTTTCTTGCCACCAGCAGTATCAATTTCACCCACTAAACGAGCAACCAGTGCATAAGGGCTTTCATGCTCTTGCCACCCAATAATGTCACCCTCGATGAGTTTACGCTCTTCAAGGGAGTCAATTTCAAAATAAGGTGCCACGTAGATAATATCGCCAGAGGCAGGAAGAATAGCGCCCACTAAACGCTCACTGGCATACCACTGCATACCCGTAAAATAAGTTAAGTTAGTGCCGGCATTAAGGTACAGCGCAGCAATACCATTTTGCTGCATATATTGCTGAGCTTTATCTATGCGAGATAAGTATTCACTTTTTTGAATAGGCGCTACATCGCTAGTCATATTTGAAAGACTACCCAGTGCTTCTTCCTTTGTTTTCCCGCCAATCAGTGTTGTCATAACCTGCCCTTATAATGTTATTAGTCGATAAAGCAGGTGCACTGTACAACACTGAAGTGAAAAGTCGAGAAGCCAGTTAAAGGATCATTAATCCCCTGCCTGCTTGGGTAATTTAAGCGTAAATGTGGTGTCTAGGTCGCTCGATTCTTAAAAAACGCCCTGCCTAAACACTTATTTTTAAGCTGGGGTAAAGATTGAAAAACTCACACCAATGAGAAATCGACGGTATCTCTTTTTTCTTATCTGCGCTAATTGGCAATACACCTTTAAAATGACTCGCGCCGGTATATTTCACCACCTGCATATCGGCAGCTAGTGCACCTTGAATACCCGCTTCTGAGTCTTCAATAACTAAACAATGCTTAGGCTTAACACCTACTTTTGATGCAGCAAGTAAAAATATATCAGGGGCTGGCTTCCCATTTACAACTTCTGTACTTGTGGTAATGCGCCCTTCAAAAAAAGAAAGAAGACCTGTTGTTTCTAGCGCAAACGCCACACGCTCTGGACTGCTGCTGGTCGCAATACAATTTTTCACGTTCAAATGCGCTAATACATCATTTAACTGGGGAGTCGTTTGTAACTCTTCAGCAAACACTTTTAACAGCGCAGTTAGGTAGTTATCTCGAAACTCAGCCGGAAGCATGACATTGAAATCAGCTAAAATCTGCTTTTGTGCAGACTCGTAACTTTGGCCTAGAAAATACGTATCGAAGTAGTTGCTTGTAACCTCTACACCTAAGTCGCCTAGCATGGCGATAATGACCCGTTTACACAGCACTTCACTATCGACTAATACGCCATCACAGTCGAAGATCACAAGTTCAATGTCTGTAGTGTCGAGGGAGGTTTTACTGCTACCCATTTAATAATCCTTGTATCTTTCGTCCTTTAAAAACGTGCAGGCTATTGTTGAATGCAATAACCCGCACATTAACTAAAAACGAATTATGCTACACGCTCTTCGCCCCAAGAAAGTGAGGGAATGGTTACGCCATCCTTGTCAAAATGCATAATTTTACTTTCTGCGGCAGTTAGGTTGACCACATCGCCATAGCTCACCGGACAATCACCGTCAGCTTTAACCGTGAGCGTACCAGCATCTTCTACATGCACATGTAAAAAGGTTTCTGAGCCAAGATGCTCCACTACACCTACCTTGCCTGACCACAACCCTCGCTCTTGGGTAATTTTTAAGTGTTCTGGTCGCACGCCTATGGCATGTGTATCGTCGCCGGCTTTAGGCATCACATCAATGAAATTCATTTTAGGCGAGCCAATAAACCCAGCTACAAAGCGGTTAACTGGCTTTTGATATAGCTCTAATGGCGTGCCGACTTGTTCGATAATACCGCCATTGAATACCGCTATACGATCGGCCATGGTCATGGCCTCCACCTGATCGTGCGTTACATAAATCATGGTGGTATCTAAACTTTTATGAAGTTCTGATATTTCTAGGCGCATGTTCACTCGAAGTGAAGCATCCAGGTTAGACAATGGCTCATCGAACAAAAATGCCGAAGGTTGGCGCACAATAGCACGGCCAATCGCCACACGCTGACGCTGACCACCTGATAATTGACCCGGCTTGCGATCAAGATAATCGGTTAGGTTCAGCATTTTAGCCGCTTTTTCAATTTTTTCGTCAATCACAGCAGGCGCTACTTTTGCGCGCTTAAGCGGAAACGCAATATTACTGCGAACAGACATATGCGGGTATAACGCGTAAGACTGAAATACCATGGCTAAACCACGTTTGGCAGGCGGCATATTTGTGGCGTCTTCACCGTCAATATCAATGTTGCCGCTAGTCGTATCTTCAAGTCCTGCAATCATGCGAAGTAAGGTAGATTTACCGCAGCCCGATGGCCCAACGAACACAATGAATTCACCGTCACGGATATGTAAATCTAGCGGTTTAATAACATTTACGTCGCCAAATCTTTTTGTCACTTGCTTTAAAGTAATGCTTCCCATTGGAATACTCCTACTTAACCGCGCCGAAACTTAATCCGCGCACTAATTGTTTTTGACTGAACCAACCAAGAATAAGGATTGGCACCACAGCCATCACAGAGGCTGCTGATAATTTCGCGTAAAATAAGCCTTCTGGGCTTGAATAACTGGCAATAAAGGCAGTTAACGGTGCTGCATTCGCGGCGGTAAGAATGAGTGTCCAAAAGGCTTCATTCCACGCCAATATAACGTTTAGCAGCAAGGTTGACGCAATCCCGGGTAAGGCGATTGGTAGTAACACGTGAAAAATTTCTTCTTTGATGCCAGCGCCGTCCATTCGTGTCGCTTCAAGAATTTCATGAGGGATTTCTCTGAAATAGGTGTAAAGCATCCACACCATGATAGGTAAGTTAATGAGTGTCATTACAATCACCAAACCTAAGCGTGTATCTAGCAGACCGAAATCACGGAACAACAGATAGATAGGAATTAGCACCCCAACCGGTGGAAGCATTTTGGTTGATAGCATCCACATCAATAGGTTTTTAGTTCGCTTAGTTTGCACAAAGGCCATCGACCATGCAGCCGGAATAGCAATAAGCAGTCCAAGTAAACTTGCCCCTAATGAGATGATCACAGAGTTCATAAAGTGTTCGAAATAAGGTGAGCGAGCTAACACATCTTTGTAGTTCTCTAGCGTCCACTCAAACATAAATAAGCTTGGTGTGGCTGAAATCGCTTCAGATTCCGTTTTAAAGCTGGTGATCATGGTCCAAAGAATAGGAAAGAAAATCATCCCACTGATGGTCCACGCTAAAATGGTGTAAATGACTTTTGATTTATTCGTGCTGTTCATTACCTAGCCCTCCAAATTCTTGCCGATAAGGCGCATTAAGAAGATGGCAACAATGTTGGCAATAATGACTGCTACAATTCCACCTGCTGAACCGCCGCCCACATCAAACTGAAGTAGCGATTGGGTGTAAATTAAGTACGTAATGTTGGTAGAGGAATAACCTGGGCCACCACTCGTAGTTACCAATATTTCTGCAAAAATAGACAGCAAGAAAATGGTCTCAATAAGAATAACTGCGGTGACTGCTCGGGATAAATGCGGCAACACAATGTAAATAAATTTACTGAACGGGCCTGCACCATCTAAATCCGCCGCTTCTAGTTGCTCTCTATCTAACGATTGAATAGCGGTAAGTAAAATTAGCGCCGCAAACGGCAGCCACTGCCACGACACAATAATGATAATGGATAGCAACGGAATTTCTGCAAAGAAATCGATAGGGGTTGCACCAAAGAATTCGGCAAGATGAGCAAACAGCCCGTTTACCGGGTTCATGAACATGTTTTTCCACACCAATGCGGAAACCGTTGGCATAACAAAAAACGGTGCCAATACCATGATGCGGACATAGTTTCTGCCCCATATGGCTTGGTCGAGCAATATGGCTAAACCAATACCGCCGCAGATGGTAATAAACAGCACACCGCCAACTAGCAATAAGGTATTAAAAAATGACTCTATAAAAGCAGGATCGGTGAGAAAAAACTCGTAGTTCAAAAAGCCTATGTATTCATTATCGCCAGGCATGAGCAAGTTATAATCTAAAAACGAGAAATATAACGTCATGCAAAGCGGAACAATCATCCAAGCTAACAGCAAGGTGACCGAAGGAAACAGCATCATTTTGGCTAAGGTACGAGATTGGGTAGTCGCCATTGCTAAGCCCCTTACAAGTGAAAAAAGTGGGTAAGTGCACCTTGCACCTACCCGTGGTTAACGTTTTATTATTTTGGGTAACGCGCTTTGCGCATGGCTCTTTCAACTAGACGCTGAGAGCTTTGAAGTGCTTGGTCTACCGTCATGCGGCCCGTTAGTGCTGCACTAAACTGCTGACCAACTGCTGTTCCTATGCCTTGAAACTCAGGAATAGCAACAAACTGGACACCCACATAAGGCACTGGTTCTACCGTTGGATTTTTAGGGTCTGCAGAGTTGATAGAATCAAGAGTAATTTGCGCAAAAGGTGCCGCATTCATGTACTCAGGGTTTTCGTAAAGCGAAGCTCGCGTACCAGGAGGTACATTTGCCCAGCCTTTCTTTTCAGCCACTAATACAGAGTATTCTTTTGAGGTAGCCCAGCTGATGAACTTCATCGCTGCATCGCTTTTCTTACTGCTGGAAGGAATCGCTAATGTCCATGCCCACAACCAGTTTCCGCGTTTACCTAGGCCGTTATCTGGCGCTAGGGCGAAACCTACTTTGTCTGCAACTTCAGAATCTTTCTCGTTTGTCACAAAACCGCCTGCAACCGTTGCATCAATCCAAATACCGCATTTACCGGTTTGAAAAAGCGCTAAGTTTTCATTAAAGCCGTTCGCTGATGAACCTGGAGGGCCATACTTGTCCATTACATCAACATAGTATTCTAAGGTGTCTTTCCATGCTTTGGAGTCAAACTGAGGCTTCCAGTTTTCATCAAACCAGCGTGCGCCAAACGAGTTAGACATTGACGTTAGCAATGCAATATTTTCGCCCCAGCCCGCTTTACCACGAAGGCAAATACCGTAAACACCTGCCTCTTTGTCTGTCATTGCTTCGGCTGCTTCACGGATAAATTTCCATGTAGGTGCTTTTGGCATTTCAAGACCGGCTTTGGCCATTAAGTCAGTGCGGTACATCACCATTGAGCTTTCGCCGTAAAACGGTGCAGCATAGAGTTTGTTATCTACTGACAGGCCGCTACGAATAGCAGGCAGTAAATCTTCTACGTCATAATCAGCGCCAAGGCCATCAAGCTCTTCCAACCAACCTTGGTTACCCCAGATAGGTACTTCATAAGTGCCGATTGTCATGACATCGTACTGGCCGCCGCCAGTGGCTACGTCGGTAGTGACACGTTGGCGTAGAATGTTTTCTTCAAGCGTTACCCACTTTAAATCAATACCTGGGTTTTTCTCTTCAAAGTCGCTACTCAGTTCTTTCATGGCAATCATGTCGCCATTGTTTACTGTTGCGATGGTAATGGTTTCAGCTTGCGCCGCCGTGGTTATCGCCAATGCACCGGCAATCACTAAAGATAGTTTTTTCAACATCGGGTAGTTCCCCTTTAGGTTTTGAAGGGTATGACTTCCCCCTCCCCTTCATTTTCGATGGGGATAAAAGTCATACTCGTTTCATTACTTAATGTTTTGGTTGGTTTGAAAGCGTCAGCGTTTTAGATAAAACCGCTGACGCTGCTGAACGTTTATTGAATTAGAACTTCACTGAAATTTCAGACGTGATGCCATCGAAACCTGTACCAATCTGGCCACCAGAGTTCACGCCTTCGTCTTGGTTAACGTATTCCACTTTCCACAAGGCTCTGTCGTTTATCCAGTAACCTGCAGATACTTGTAAACGCGTGACTTCGTTGTCAGTTTGTTCAATTAGGTCAGAGGTATTTTCTGACTCTGCGTAACGTGCCGCTACGTAAAGCTTCTCAGGAAGAATATATTGTTGGGCTTCTAGCGCCCAGTACTGCACCGATGAATCGCCTTCAATCACTTGGTTTGAATCAAAGGTTGTACCGGTTGGGTCTAACACGCCACCGGTACCAAAGTAAGTAATACCCGCCACCGCGTTACCATCGGAATCGGCAAAGGTGTAGTCGTCAGACGCTTTACCCAACATCACAATAACACTCGTTTGATCAGACGGTTGGTAAGCTAAGTTCAATTGCATAATTGACTGGTTCAAGCCTGGCAGTGCACAAACATGGGTGTCACGCTCACTAGATGCAGAGGCTGAAAAGTTATAGTTTTCGCCATCGCCGAAACGATAGTTAGTGGTCGTAACGCCATCAAGGCTTGCTACACCATCAGCGAATACAAGCTGGTCGCCCTGATTAGCTTGAAAAACGTTTAAGCCGGCTTTGACCCCCCCTTTAAACTCAAGGGTACCTTGCAACCGATAGTTGTAGCCTCGGTCTTCTTGGAACGCTTCGCCGAAGCTAGACGTAGTCATGTGACCCGCCACGTTGTATGAACGAAGAATGCCGCTGTCAAAGGTTTCGGTGTAGCTCAACTGAATACCGTTTTCAGCTGTGGCGTAGTCGTTAATTCCATTTCCAATTAACGCGTTACCTTGGTTGTCAGCGCCATCTTGGAATCCTTTGAACTGAAAAGGAGATGCGCCAATGTTACCTACACGCAAAATAAGGCTTGAATTCTCTTTTTGATAACCCGTAAGGCCAAACATATCAAACTCGATGCCAGCGAAATCTTGGTGGAACGAGAAGTCTCTGTCGCCATTATTACCAAAGTCATTAGGTTCTTCAGCAATATCAATATCAGCAGTGATGTTGTCGGTAATTTTAAACTTGAACATCAAGTTAACGCGCAAACGGCCAAAACCATCTGACTGAGTCTCATCCTCTGGGCGAAACGCGCCGTCTTTTGCTTGAATAGCCTGATAGTTCTGCATAGCGAGAAAATTAACTTGAACACGACCATCTAGAAACTCATTAGGTTCACTCGGCGGCACATACATAGGTTTTGCTTCGCTTAATTCCTGAGCCACTACAAGTGACGGCGCCATGGCAGCCATAATCGCTGATGCCAGTACGCTTAACCCTGCAATTTTAAAATTAGATCGAGAAGTCGCTTGTTGAAGCTGGTTATTTTCTAACATGGTGAACCCTCAAGTTTCTATGTTCGGTTTTATAAAGTGATTGGAATTTTCATCAGACTCGTGTCTGCGCATATTCTCTGTTCGCTATGAGCAAAAACCGTTGGGACAAATCAAATCGGTCATACGCTCAACATTGGGGCATATGACCATTTTTATATTTTAACGCCAACAACTTTTTTAACAAATAGTTTTCATTTATATTTCAAATTAAAATTAACCAAATAAATTCAATTACATAACAAAATAACATCAAGATTACATTTACATTTAATGTAAACGATAACAATTAATCCAGAATGAAAAACGATTAAACTTTGTTATTGGAAGTGCAACTCGAGAAAGGAAAGCAAAGAGCAAAAGATAACAACCATGGCAATAAACCACACCAGTTCTTAAACTTTTGACCGAAATAGAGTGTATTTTCGAAAGGTTTTTTTAGGCGCATAATATTATGGTAGGACTAGGGTGAAGAACGACATCATGATTTAGACCATGAACGACACCATGCTATTTTGAAATTGAACTAGGTTTTGTAACGGGCTTTCCGGCAGGCGTTCTGTTTGGCTCCTGCCTATGTGACAACTACTCGAATCAACGTGGAACTGCCGCAATAATTCTATTGCGCCCCGCATCTTTTGCTTTGTATAAGGCTTTATCTGCACGTCTAAATGCATAAACGATATCAGCAGCGTCTGTACATATTGTCCAACCTATACACGCGCCAATTTTTAAACCGCTAAGCTGCTGAAGGCTCAGTGTATTAATTTGCTTGTGAATATCGGCTAGCGTATCGCTAAAATGCTGTTCACTTACGTTTTGTTGAATAATAGCAAACTCTTCACCACCAAATCTTCCCGCCATACATTCCTTGCTATTTAAGGGCTGCAGTATTTTGGCAATTTCAATCAACACCGTATCGCCTGCTTCATGCCCGAAAGTGTCGTTAATATTCTTAAAATGATCTAGGTCTATCAACGCCACTGCAATGTGATGATGATTATCCGCCTCTGATGAAAAGCTAGCGTCTACGAATAAATCGATACTTCTTCGATTCGGTAAGTTCGTTAACCCATCGTTAGCAGCTAGCTTTTTGAGCATTTCATTTGATGCGCGTAATGCTTTTGTACGCTCTTGAATTAGCGCCTCAAGCTTCGACGCTTGCTCGCTTTTTAATACGGCATTGGCCTTCTCGGTATCACGCTCTTTTTGGACTATTTTGACGAAAAGCCGAGACGCTAATATCACCATGAACATACATGTAATCAATACGCCAACCATGAACATGGTGATAGGATCTAATTGAAGGTCAATACCAAAAAGAGCAATAAGCACGAGCGAAAGGGTACTTAACACTACAGGGAAAATCGTCACCGCCAGCCACTTTGCCCTGTCAGAGCCATTTTTGTGTTCTTTGTAAATCACAATGCTTGCGAAAATAACAAAGGGAAACAGTAGAATAACGGGCAAACGTAACGCTTCATCTAACCCTACGTAATGCCATACCAGCAAGCCGAGAAAAGGCAAGATTAATCCACTAAGGTTAGCAAACCTCAAGCCATAAACAGTCTTATTGGGGCGCTTCAAACTAGAAAACACCGTCCATCCTGCGGTGAGTACTACGGCGTAAATGCTAGCGGCATAAGTGATGTCATTTAACTGTGGGGTGTTTGGCCATAAAATTTCAAAGGCGTAACCAAATACCCTAAAAAACCAGAATGATGTGGCAAAGATAAAAGCGGCGAAACTCAAAAACGCCATCTTTCTAGTAATAGTAAAAACAACCAAACTAAGAATGGTTAGTATCGACATAGCCCCGAAAAATGTCATATCACGCTGCAGCGAATCGACATACATTTTGTTCACCTTTTCAGGGGTGGCAACAAAAAAGTTGTAGCGCAGTATTTTTCCTTCCATGTGACCATAGATTTGCATTTTATCTTGGGCGGGAAGAATGAACGGAAAATGGTAGTTAGGTACTAGTACTTCTCGGCTTGAAAATGGCAGCGCATCGCCGGTTATCCACGTGTGGGTGCCATCTGACACGTACAGATGCTCAATCGAAGGAAAAGTGATAGAAAACCAAAGGGGAACAGGCTCATTAAGTGCATTTTCAATGGTCACCCGAAAATGCAAATATTGGTGGGGTGCGCGGCTTATTTTACTCTGGTCATCTACCCATAATTCGTCTCCTACTAGGGTATCACCATCAGCAACTGCAAATTCCATGTGACCAGCTAAATCGTACTCTAATGCCTTATCTTCAAATAAAGCCGTGCTATAGCAAGCTGTACTTTGCACAATAAAAAACAGTGCGAAAAGCATAGGCAGAAGCCTAACCATGTAAGATCCTTATACAAACAACACACACTTTAAAATAATAATATAGGTGTGTTTAATACCTCAGGTACATCAATAATCATCACATTCGTCATGAAATGCATCTATTTCTGAGTCATTAAAAGTATATCACTAACGGTTTGTTTTCAAACGTTGATTTCACACATTGAAATGTATGATCGTAATAGAAGGTACAAAAAACGGCATCATCTAATCCTAAAGTTACCGCCAAACTTACGACCCCGGTTCTCGCCTTATCGTCACCCTTTTTTGTTGAATGAGCGTCTCTAACGAAGTCTTATTGAAATCTCCAACAAATGCTTCTTCATCATGAAATGACTCTAAGCCTACCCAGGTATTTTTACCCGATGCCTTGGCGAGATATAAACACGCGTCTGACATCTCAATCAATTTTTCCAAATTACATGAAATAACCTTGGTTGGAATAAGTGGATAACATACATAACCTACCGAGCAAGTTATCGGTAGGGCCGTGTTGTCGTGCATTTCAAATTTTGTGTCATTAATCGCTTTTACTAGGCGCTGCGCTAACACCATGGCACTTTTACGATCAACAAACCTTGCTACCGCAACAAACTCTTCCCCGCCCCACCGAACAATATAATCAGATTGCCTAAATACATGTTCTAATCGCTTAGAAAACTCTATTAAGACTTCATCACCTATTTGGTGACCAAATCTGTCATTCACTTGTTTGAAGTCATCAATATCTAGAATGAAAACCAGCAAATCTGAGCCAATGGGTTTACGGCCTTTGCCTTGATGCCAGTCGGAAAACTCTCGGTTACACAGTGCGATATCTGTTTTAATAAATTTTTGTAAATAACGGCGATTCTTCAAACCGGTTAGTGTATCGGTGATACTTTCAGACTCTATTAGCTTAAGTGACTGAATGAGCTGTTCATTCTTTTCGCTTAGCTCTCGGGTTTGAATTCTAACTTTCCACTCTAGGCGTTCGTTTGCTTTGCGCAATGTGTAACGCCGGTATAATACAAACAGAAGAGAAAATAGGATGACAATGAGCCCAATAAACACGTTTTTCAAAAGCAACTTTTCGTTTAGCGCGGCTTGCTCAAGAGCCTGCTCTTTTACTTTCAAATTTAGCTCTAGCTCTTTACGTACAGACTCAGTTTGCGCTTGCACATTTGCTATCGCTTCCACTTTATTTTCATCGTTAAGTTGTTCTTTGACTCGCATCAGTATTTTAAGCGCAAGAAAAGCAGCATCGTAGCGACTCATTGCTTCTAGTGAATTTACTTTGGCCTCATGGAACTGGACTTCAATGGGTAGCCGCTCTGCCTGCTTCGCTTTTTCTATTCCCTGATTCGCATAGTCGATAGAAATTTCATATTTATTGGTAATAAATGCATGCTGCGCAGCAACTACCAGAGCATTCAATGTAAGTGCTGGGAATCGACCATTGGCGGTACGTAATACGTTTTGGATAACCTCGTTGGCTTTGTCGTAACCACCTCTAGCGATATATATTTTAGCCAGCGTTAACTTATACATATCAGCATATTCAGTCGACTTAACTTCATTAAAAAGACGAATGGCTTCACTAGCATGTGATTCGGCAGCTTCAAAATCTGACAGCGCTAATAATGACTCAGCAATTAAGGCATTGTTGAATGCAATATTTTGAATCATGCCGCGCTTGGTATCTATCTCCAGAGAGCTATAGAAATACGCTAATGCACTGCGGTGATCCCCCATCTTGGCATTTAGACCCCCTAAGCTATACAGCACCTGTGACTTTTCAGCATCACTGCCTTGTTCTACAGCATGAGCGAGCGCGGTTTGGTACGCCATAATAGCCCCTTCATAATCACCGATAGCGCCCAACGCCATGCCCATATAACTGCCGACAATACTTAGGCTTTTTTTATCATCTAAGGCCTTGTAAATCCGCTCCGCGCGATGGTAATAATCAAGGGACAAGGGATATTCAGACATGCTGTAGTAGGCGTAACCAAGCATGGTATAGACATGAGCTAATGCAAAATCGTTAGACAAACGAGAATACATTAACTCAGCTGACTTCAATAATTCGATAGCGTGTGAGTATCGAGTTCGGCTGATCTCATTCTCGGCTGTAATAGTGGCTAGATCAGCTTGTAATTCGGGCGTTTGTGAATGGTCTACTATGCGTTGCAGATCTTGCGTTAACAACTCTGCTTTCTCAATGTCTCCTAACTCCCTTTCAGTACGAATAGATGCTTTTAACGCATCGATATCCCCTTTCTTGCCAATATCAACTTGTTGGGCATCAATGTGCTGGGCCTCAACATGCATACTCGTGATAAAAACTAAAAAGAAAAGGAATCGCAGGATGTGCATTTAAGGCCTAAAAATAAGTCGTTTCGTCCAATGAACTACCAAAAGAATAGCTGCAAACACCTAATTTTGCACAGATTTATTTGAAATAATGTAAGTCGTTTATTTTGATAAGTGGGTGTGCTTAGTCTACTTTCACTTTTTGAAAAATAGTTGGCCTATAAAAAAGCCGGGCGATTTCTCGACCCGGCCGACAAAACGGGAATATAGTTAGTCTACTTCAATTTCACCTTCTTCAATTGCTACTATTCTGCGAGCCTCTACATAGGTTTTTATGGCCCATAGTGTCTCTTGATCTAAAATGGGTTCAGACTGCCCTTCTGGAATACCGCCTAACGCAGGCATGCCTTTTGATGATCCAAAACGAAGACGCTCTACATACCATTCATCGTCTTCCATACTTTCGGGGTCGAGCAAACGTAAATCTGGGTTTATGCCACCTGACTGCGCATGAAGACCATGACAAACGGCACAGTTATTTGAGTAGGCTGACTCGCCAAATTCATACACCTTCTTGTGAGTTTCTTCATCTAAATTACGATAAGGGTTTTCAAACACCCAGCCATCTTCAGACTCATCACCATCGGTAATTTTTTGCATTTCAGAGCTGTCAGCGCCTTGTGGCGTCACGTTGCCATGTGCTGCTAACTTGTGCGCCGTTAAGGCCAGAAAAAGCGTTGTAATTAAAAGAGATACTTTTACTTTCATCATTCATACATCCTCTCAAGCTGATGAAAAAATTATACTGAATGTGATAATTGGGGTAACTCTACTTTGGTTTTGAAAGGCTCCTCCTTTGGGAGGATAAAGGCTATTTCAGATATAAAAAAGCCGATACATACAAAGGTATCGGCTTCTATCGTATTTAAAACAAATTAGTTCTTAGCCACTTGTTCATAACGCTTTGGTAATTTAAACGTCCACACCGTACCACCTTGGTTTAGGTGTTTAACTCGCTTAGCAACTTCGCCGCCCCACAGCGGCACAGCGCCGCCCCAGCCGGATAATACAGACACATATTGCTCGCCTTCCATCTCCCAAGTTACTGGTGAGCCTACAATGCCTGAGCCGGTTTGAAACTTATAAACCATCTCTCCGGTTTTATCGTCAAAGGCCATTAGGTAACCTTCTGGGTTGCCTGTCCATACTAGACCGCCGCCTGTAGTCATTACCCCACCCCATAGTGGCGCATAGTTGTTATAACGCCATACTTCTTTACCGGTTTTAGGGTCAATGGCGCGAAGTACACCTATAAAGTCTTCATTGACAGATTTGATAGTAAAGCCAGCACCTAAGTAAGCAGCGCCCTTTTTATATGAGGTGGTTTCGTTCCAAATATCCATTTCCCATTCGTTGGAAGGTACATAGAACAAACCCGTATCAGGTGAATACGCCATAGGCATCCAGTTTTTTCCACCTAAGAAAGCAGGACGAGCGACAACCTGTGCGCCTTTTTTACCATCGTCTGAAAGTGACGGATTGCCAGGACGCGTTTCGTCAATGTAAAGTGGGCGGCCATTCTCATCTAGGCCTTTGGCCCACGTTAGCTTATCGACAAACGGGAAGCCTCGAATGAAATCACCATCTTCACGGTTCAATACATAAAAGAAGCCGTTTCTATCTGCAGTGGCAGCGGCCTTCACCGTTTTACCTGCCTCTTCATAATCAAACGATATAAGCTCGTTTACACCATCGAAATCCCAGCCATCGTGTGGCGTAGTTTGAAAGTGCCATACAATTTTTCCCGTTTTAGGGTTAATCGCTAAACGGGATGAAGAGAAGTAGTTATCGCCAGGGCGAAGGTGAGAGTTCCAAGGTGATGGGTTACCTGTACCAAAGAATAACAGCCCTGTATCAGCATCATAAGTGCCGCCTAGCCAGGTTGCAGCACCGCCAGTTTTCCATAAATCTGCAGGCCAAGTTTTACCCGCCCCACCGCCAGAAATACCATTCTCGGTTTTTTTACCGTCTTTCCACATATAACCCATGTGGCCTTCAACGGTAGGTCTAACCCAAATTTGTTTGCCAGTTTTAGCATCAAAGGCGTATACCTTTCCTACTACACCAAACTCCCCTCCTGAGTTCCCCGTAATCACCATGCCATCAATAATAATAGGCGCGGCAGTAATTGAGTAACCAGCCTTGTAGTCTTCTACTTTTTTCTTCCATACGGTTTTGCCCGTGTCTTTATCAAGGGCTACCAGTTTGGCATCTAGCGTGCCGAATATAACTAAGTTGTCGTACAAGGCTACGCCACGGTTGATCACGTCACAACAAGGCATAATGCCATCCGGCAAACGGGCTTCGTACTGCCACAGCTCTTCGCCAGTCATCGCATCAATGGCCCATACACGGGAGTAAGAACCCGTGACATACATAACGCCGTCTTTCACCATAGGCTGAGACTCTTGACCCCGCTGCTTTTCACCGCCTAGTGAAAACGCCCAAACTGGGCGAATTTCTTCAATGGTGTCTTTGTTAATTGCAGAGAGTGGACTATAGCGCTGTGCTCGCAATCCCATGCCATACGATACGATATCGTCAGTAGTGGCTTGGTCATTTTGTATGTCGTTATCGGTCACGTTAGCTTGGGCAGGTAAAACGGCACCGGCACAAACCAATAAAGCTAAGGCAATTCTTTTTAGTGGTAGTTGTTTATTCATAACGTTTCCTAATGCGTATTGGCCATGAATGTGTCTGATTTTCAGACTATTCGATAGAATTAGAATAGCGGTGCCCGATGGGCGTGCCTATGGAACGGCTGAGTGAATTGTCCCCTCCTTTAGGAGGAGGAATTAACAGGAAATATGCCTAATAAGAGTGGAGCTATTGCAATAGCATTGCTCGCCAACATGACTTAACGGCATTACTCAACAGCATAATAATCAGGCATTTCATAGGCGGCATGATACTGACTAAAAATGTGCGCCATTTTTTCGGTCAGTACCATCTCGGTAATTACATCACCAACTTCATACGCTAGGGTTCGGTAGTCGTTGTGCGCGGCTATACCTAAGTCCCACTTCTGTTTTCCAATAAGAGGAAACGCGTTGCTGGCGAGTTTGAATTTTGTGTTATCAAGAAACTGAGACAAATAGCTAATTTGTGTTCGAAGGCCCATTACCGCATCAACATTACCTTTTTTCATAGCATCGATGGCAAGTTCATTGCTGGCATACTGAGAGGTGTTATCTCGTAACCTTCCGCCAAAGGCCGAGGTGAGGTAAAAATGAGGAATACTGTCTATTTCTGCACCAATGGTATGGTATTGAAACATCGCCATGGTCTCTACCTCTGGCAATTGCTCTGTGTTGTGAATTATCTGCCAGCTTTCTTGATGATACGGTGCGAACATGTGAACTAACTCATTCGCTAGCAGGCCAATATCGTCCCGTTTTTGGGAAAAAGAACGGTCGTAGGGAGCACGCATCATTAAATCGGCTTTAACTTTGTGAATGATGTGCCCTTTCCACAAAAAATTACGAAAATCGTCTTCCGTCGTTTCCCCTGGGGTCATCCAAGTTAACACTAATTCCACATTGAATTTAGCAGCAATTTCTTTAGCTATATCAACATCTATTCCTTTCGCTGAACCCGCTTCCATGTATGAGTAAGGTGGGTAGTCATTATAAACCGCAATATTAATCTTCTTACTTTCGATAATGTCATCAAAAGATCGAGCAAAAACACTGGTGCTTAATACACTCAAGCTTAAAAAACTTAAAAGTATGAAGGGAATAAAATAAAAGGTTCGCAAACAAGTCACTACGAGAAACTCTCTTGACGCTAAGTACTTTCAATACTAATGCGCAGACAGGCATTCACGAATGCTACTTTAGCGCCATAGCATTCCTCCTTTAGGAGGATGTTATTCGGGAATAATGCCATATACCCTTTTTGTATCGCGACTGACAAAAGGCACACTTTTAAAAAAAGTGTGAAAAGAAGTGTGAGAAAAGCCCTTCGCTGGTTCATGGAAAAAGTAAAAATATGGATAGGAGTATCAATCCTATTGATAAGCGTATCGGCCTTGCATGCCAATGTTCATGCCCAATCGGGGAGTCAGCCAGAAAATAAATATGTAGGGCAAGCTGAAGCCCAACCTAGCACTACGAACATTGTCTATATTAACGTGGAGCGCCCTCCCCCCGCAGGAACGCCTTCGTATTTAACCCGTCCTAATGACGAAGGAATTGCGGGTGCCGAAATTGGCATTGAAGATGCCAATATTACAGGAAAATTTTTGGGCTATTCGCTGTCGCTTGCCCGCCTTGACGCTTTTGACTCAGCGGCTACCGATGTGATTGCCAATACCTCTGTGGTGCTTATCGATAGCCCAGACGCTCAATATGAAAAAGCCGTTCGTTCGGTAGTGTCTATTAACCCCAGCGCATTAGTGGTGAATGTAGCCAGTGGCAAGGATGCTTTTCGTCAACAGCACTGCGAACTTAACGTACTGCACACCTACCCTAGCTACCAAATGAAAACCGATGCGCTTGGTCAGTGGCTTAGAACTAAGCGTTTGAGCTCTGTGCTTACCTTGCGCGGCTCCCATGAAAGTGATCAGGCTTACTTAGACGCGTTTTTACGTACCGCGAAGAAATTTAAGTTAAATATTGTTGAAGAGAAGATATGGCAGGCAAGTTTTGACTTACGACGCTCTGCATTTTCTGAAATTCCCCTTTTTACTCGAACTAAGAAACCTTACGACGCTATTTTTGCTGCCGACACCCAAGGTCAGTATGCCTACAGCTTACCCTTTAATACCCACCTTATTGTGCCCATTATAGGGTCGGCAGGTTTGAAACCTTTAGGGTGGCATTTTACTCATGAGCAATGGGGCGCAAGGCAGCTGCAAAATCGTTTTAAGGAAAAGTTTTCGCGCAATATGAATGACGTAGACTTTGCTGCTTATGCAGCCATTATCGCCGTTTCCACCGCCATACAGCAAAGTAAACTGAGTGGCACTGGTAGCAGTGCTAACGATAGCTTAATCGGCACGCAATTATTTAACGCTTTGGTAGAGGAGCAGCTTAGTATTGCAGCCTACAAAGGCAGACAATTAACTTTCAGAAAAGGCACACGCCAACTTCGACAACCCATTGCGCTAGCCCACGAAGAAGCCCTAGTTATTCATGCCCCGCTGCCCGGCTTTTTACATCAATCTGACGAGTTAGACACCTTGGGTGAAACGAATAAAACCTGTAAGGACCCACTATGATTTCTCGCTTCACGAAAAACCGCTTTATGGCAAACAGCTTTTTGATAATGAGCTTTTGGGCAAGTAGTTATAGTGCCAGTGCATTGCCACAGGCATATGTAACCAATGAAAAAGACAATACCCTATCAGTCATTGATATGAATACGTTTGAAGTCACCGACACATTAGACATTGGCGAGCGGCCAAGGGGATTTATACTAAGCGCTGACCAAGCCCATGCTTACATTTGCGCATCAGACTCCGATCGCATTCAAATTATCGATTTAGACACCCATACTATTGTCGGTGATTTACCGTCAGGTGAGGATCCTGAAACCATTGCCCTTCACCCCAATGGCACTACCATTTACACCGCCAATGAAGACGATGCCCTGCTCACCGTTATTGATATTCCCACCAGCCAGGTAATTGCACAAATAGATGTAGGGGTTGAACCTGAAGGGTTAGCGGTAAGCCATGACGGCCGCATGATGGTGGTTACTTCAGAAACAACAAACATGGTGCACTGGATAGACACCAACACCCACGAGAACATTGCTAATAGCTTAGTAGATGCTCGCCCGCGAGACGCTCACTTTACTGCTGACGATAAGTACCTTTGGGTAAGTTCTGAAATTGGCGGCACAGTCACCATATTTGATACTCAAACCAAGCAAAAAGTACAGACCTTGTCTTTTGCAGTTAAAGGCGTGTACCGCGACAAAATACAACCCGTTGGTATATTGCTGATGAAAGACTCCCCTTACGCGTTTGTCGCCCTAGGCCCAGCAAATCGCGTTGCTGTGGTAAACACTAGTACGTTTGAAATAGAGAAATACATAGTTGTAGGACGGCGCGTGTGGCAATTAGCCTTTAACCAAGACCAGTCACTATTACTCACCACAAACGGGGTAAGCGGCGACGTGTCGGTTATTAATACTGAAACTCTCGATGTTGAAAAAACGATTAAGGTGGGACGTTACCCATGGGGAATTGCCGTTAAATGGAAATAGATATCCAAGGGGTTACCCACACTTACGGCAAAATAGCAGCCCTTGATGAAATTTCACTGACCCTTAAACCGGGCTTTAATATTTTACTTGGCCCTAATGGCGCAGGTAAAAGTAGCCTATTTGGGTTGCTCACAGGGTTACAACGAATTGGCCAAGGAAATATTTTATTTAATGGCAAGCCGATAACAAAAAACCGCGCTTCGATTATGAAAAATCTCGGCGTGGTGTTTCAGCAAAGTACGCTAGATATCGACCTTACCGTAAAGCAAAACTTAGCCTATTTTGCCTCGCTTCACGGACTCGCCCCAGACAAATCAATTTCACGTATTACTGATTTATTGACGAAACTTGATCTTAGCGACCGCCTGAACACTAAAATCCGTTATTTAAATGGTGGCCACCGCCGTCGTGTTGAGCTGACAAGATGCCTTATTCACCAACCTAGTACCTTATTACTCGATGAACCCACCGTAGGGTTAGATATTGCTTCTCGGCAGTTAATTCATTCGGTGGTTCATGACTTAGCAGTGAAACAAGGCGTGACTGTGCTGTGGGCTACTCACCTATTTGAAGAGATATCGCCGGCGGATCCACTCGCCATATTGTTAAATGGGCGATTAGTAGAACGAGATATTTGCTCGGCGCTGCTTACTAAACATCAGGTCTCGGATATTCATCAGCTTTGGGATGTATTAACTCGTGCAAACTAATATCAATACCCTCTATAAGTGCAAGCAAATTACACAGACTAAGGTTCCGGCATGATGTACTGGCGCTGTTTTATGGGTGTATTAAACCGAGAAATGCTGAAGTTTTGGCAGCAACGCTCCCGGCTGTTAAGTGCCTTAGTTCGCCCCTTGTTATGGCTATTTGTGTTTGCCGCGGGGTTTCGTTCGGCATTAGGGCTTTCTATGATACCGCCTTACGAAACTTACATTTTGTATGAGGAATACATTGTACCAGGGTTAGCCGCCATGATTGTGTTGTTTAACAGTATGCAAAGCTCGCTATCTATGGTTTACGACCGAGAAATGGGCAGTATGAAGGTACTACTAATGAGCCCAGTTCCCCGTTCATTTCTGCTTTGTAGTAAATTGGTGGCCAACACACTGGTTTCAGCAATACAGGTTTATTTATTCTTTTGCTTTGCCTTACTTATTGATGTGCAGTTGCCCTTAATGGGTTATGTCTACGCGCTTCCTATCATTGCATTACTGTCTATTTTTCTTGGCTCGCTGGGCTTATTGCTGGCGAATTCCATTAAGCAATTAGAGAACTTTGCTGGTGTGATGAACTTCGTTATCTTTCCAATGTTTTTCCTTTCAAGTGCGCTTTATCCATTGTGGAAAATGCAAGAAGCAAGTGAATGGCTGTATCAAGTGTGCGCCTTTAATCCGTTTACCAGTGGCGTTGAGCTACTGCGCTTTGGGTTGTATGAAAAGCTTGCAGCAAAAGAGCTAGTGATTGTACTTGTGCTCACTCTAATTACCTTTACCTTCGCCGTAAGGAGCTTTAGGCCAAAACCTGCTGCTAGCTTTTCAATCAACAGCGCTGGAAACAAGGGAGCTGGAAATAAGGAGACTGGAAATAAAGGGATTGGAAATAAAGGGATTGGAAATAAAGGGATTGGAAATAAAAGCGATGGGAAAAAACAGCGCATAAAAGCAAACCAACAAGGGCGCCCATGACAAACGTAACATTAGCACCTCACAGCAACCTACACGAAGTAGTCGCCGATTGCGTCATATGGCTTTGCTCACCCACTGATATACAACCCACCATTGAAAACATGCCACATAGCACTCAAGCATTCATTCAGCAGATATTTAACGATGAAGAATTTGTAGGCTCGCAAGGCCAAAAAGTGTTACTTCACCGGCCTGTAGAGACCGCGGCAAAACGATGGCTTATATGGGGAGCGGGTAATTTAGAAGAAAATATCAGCCTTAGTTTTGATCATCCTTCGGCTTCTCACGGCACACGTAAGCTATTTGTTGATATGTTTAAGTACGCGCTTTCGTTAAAGGCGGCAACAATCACTTTGGTACTACCTTGTAAAACGACTTACAGTACTATCAACCACACTACTTCCCTCACTATGCAAAGCGCAAGCAAACAGAGAGAACTAGATATAGCGCTGGTTCGCCAGCTATTGCGAGCTTTTCATTTTTGTTGCTATCAATTTAAAGGATATAAATCTTCCCCTCACTTGTCATCTAACGAAATGCCGTGCTTAAACCTCCAAGTATCGTCAACAGACGTGGCAGCTAACCTAGTTTTAGATAAGGCGCTAAATGAAGCTTCAGTCAAAGCACTTAATGGAGACTCTGCGCTAGCATCGGACAATACCTCAGATGCACTACTGGCCTGCGTTAATTATGAGGCCGCATTGGCAAATGGTATGGGCTTAGCGCGAGATTTGTCTCACATGCCAGCGAATTTATGTACCCCAGTTTATTTGGCCGACCAAGCGACAATACTCGCGGATGCGTATTCTAAAATTACTACCGAGATTATTAACCAAGATACATTGGAAGCACTAGGTATGAATGCCTATTTGGCGGTAAATCGCGCATCGGCATTTCCTGCTTCTATGCCGGTAATTCGTTATTCAGGAAATGGCGCTACGCAAAGCAATGACGCCAAAAATACCAAGCCGGTAGTCTTAATAGGGAAAGGTGTAACATTTGATTCGGGCGGCACTACCTTAAAAAGAGGAGGAGATATGCACCACATGATTTACGACATGGCAGGTGCAGCGTGCGTACTTGGAGTAATAAAAGCGGTTGCAGAACTCGGCTTAAACATTAACATTATTGGAATATTGGCTACCGCTGAAAACAGTATTGGCGGTAATGCATACCGGCCCGGCGATATTATTACTACCCACTCAAAACAAACCGTTGAAGTGATAAGCACAGATGCTGAAGGGCGCATGCTAATGTGCGATGCACTAAGTTACAGTGAGCGTTTCGCCCCCCACTCTGTCATAGATATAGCAACCCTAACCGGTGCTGCTATAACGGCGTTAGGGCACAAGTGCAGCTGCGTAATGAGTAATTCCCGCCCACTAGAACAAGCACTAATTAAGGCTGGTGAACACGCCCAAGATCCAATTTGGCCATTTCCATTATGGCCCGAATATCAAGACGCTATAGCCTCTTCTCATGCCGATATGACAAACGCAGGGAAAAACTCACCAGGTATGATTACCGCAGGCTGCTTTTTGTCCCGCTTCGCTAAGCGTTTTCCTTGGGCTCATATGGATGTGGCTGGTACCGCATTTAAATATGGTACTGCCAATTCGGCTACCGGCCGCCCTATTCCCTTACTGGTGGGCTATTTGCAACGCCTGGCCACTGCCCAAAAATCATCATGATTCATGGTAATTCTCCTCCTTTAGAAGGATATCTGTTAACAGATAATCAACATATACTCATATTGAACTCACCCAAAAAGACAGAGGAAATGACGATGTGGACTAAACCTCAATACACTGAAATGCGCCTAGGTTTTGAAGTAACGCTATATATCAGCAACCGTTAGACCTAAGCCATCGTGATAAGTAATCAAAAGGCTGCTATTGCAGCCTTTTTCAAATACCCAAGGAGTAGTTATGCAGGTATTGATTCTTGGCGCAGGCGCAGGCGGCGGGTTCCCTCAATGGAATTGTCATTGCGAAAATTGCAAAGGCGCACGTCAGCACACTATTAAAACAACCCCCCGCACCCAATCGAGCATTGCGGTTAGTGTCGACGGGAGTAAATGGGTATTAATTAATGCCTCTCCCGATTTACGGGAACAAATAAATAGTCATCCTCAGCTTTGGCCTGAAGAGCACGTTGCCCGTGGCACACGTATTTCATCTATAGTGCTCACCGATAGCCAAATAGACCATACCACCGGCTTACTTACACTAAGAGAAGGGTTACCGCTTCCTGTGTACTGTACCGATGTAGTAAACGAAGATTTAACCACCAGCTTTCCCTTATTTACCGTGCTTAAACACTGGCACGGCGGCCTTCAGCAACGCTCCATTAGTACTGACTTTCACCATACGTTTGTGCCCGAAGGCGCAGATGGGCTTTTATTCCAACCTGTAGTATTAGAGTCGAACGCGCCGCCCTATTCTACTTATCGCGATAACATTGTTCCGGGCAATAATATTGGCCTTAAAATTACCGATACTCAAACAGGTCACGTACTTTTTTATGCGCCAGGGTGTATGCAAGCCAACGACACCGTGAAGCAGGTTATGGCCGACGCTGAATGCGTGCTTTTCGATGGCACCTTATGGGTGAATGAAGAAATGATTGACCATGGCTTTAGCCAAAAGCTCGGTACGCAGATGGGGCACATGCCAGTAAATGGCGAAAATGGTGCCATTGCGCTGCTTAACCGCTTTAATGTTAAGCGCAAAGTCCTTATTCACATTAATAACACTAACCCCGTGCTGAATGAAGATTCATCAGCCTTTCATGCATTGCAAGAGCAGAATATTGAGCTGGCTTACGATGGCATGCAAATAGAGGTGTAACATGTTGAAACCTGCATGGACAAAAGAAGAATTCGAACAGCAATTACGCGCAAAAGGTGCGTATTACCATATCCATCATCCCTTCCATAAACGTATGAATGCAGGGCATTGCAGTAAAGAAGAAATACAAGGCTGGGTGGCAAACAGGCTGTATTATCAAATGGCTATTCCAGTTAAAGATGCCGCCATATTAGCAAACTGTGAAGATCAAGAAGTAAGACGCACCTGGATTCAGAGGCTTATCGACCATGATGGCCGGGAAGGTGATACCAGTTTAGGCGGTATTGAAGCATGGCTCCGTCTAGGGGAAGCGGTAGGGCTTAACCGCGATGAATTACTTAATGAATTTCACATATTGCCCGGCGTAAAATTCGCGGTAAATGCCTATGTAAATTTTGCACGCCGCGCATCGTGGCAAGAAGCCGCTTGTTCATCACTTACCGAAATGTTTGCGCCTGAAATACACCAAAGCCGTCTTGATACCTGGCCCACTCACTACACGTGGATAAACCAAGAAGGGTTTACCTATTTTCAAATGCGTTTAGGGCAAGCAAGGCGCGATGTAGAACACGGCCTTCAAATAACGCTCGACCACTTTGTTACCCGCAATCAACAAGAGCGTGCTTTGAACATTCTTCAATTTAAAATAGATATTCTGTGGAGCATTGCCGATGCTATTTGTTTCGCTTATGAATATGGCAGAAAACCTTTCGATGGCATTGCCAATCAACAGGTTTGCCATACAGGGAGATTCTAATGACAAACAAATCTAACACGCCGTCTATGAACCCTTTGTTTCGCTTACAATACGAAAAAGTACAAGATGGGTATGTGCTTCTATTTCCTGAGGGCATGATTAAGCTAAACCCTTCGGCGTCAGAAATCTTAACCCTTGTTGATGGTGTGCGCTCTACAGATGACATTGCAGCAGCGCTTAGAAAGGCCTTTCCCGATGCACCTGAGGATTTAGAAGAAGACGTAACCGTATTTTTGCAACACGCTGAAGAAAAAAAGTGGGTGGTGTATGACTAACCACGCAACGCACGCTACCATGGCTTCACAACCTACCAAAGCCACTACTCCACCTTTATGGCTACTCGCTGAGTTAACCTACCAATGCCCGCTCCATTGCCCCTATTGTTCTAACCCCGTGAATATGGAAGAAACCTTTAACGAGCTCACTACGTCTCAGTGGAAGAAGGTGTTTAAGGAAGCCAGGGAAATGGGTGCGGTTCAGTTAGGCTTTTCCGGTGGTGAACCCTTGTTGCGCAAAGATTTAGAAGAGTTAGTCGCCTATGCCCGCGAACTTGGCTTTTACACCAACTTGATCACCTCCGGCATTGGCATGACGGAAAAGCGCATTGCCAGATTAAAAGACGCAGGGCTTGATCATATACAGCTTAGCTTTCAATCAGCCAATGCTGAAGTTAACGACCTTATTGGTCATAAGCGCCACTCGTTCAAACAAAAACTGAATATTGCCAAGTTAGTTAAAGCCTACAACTACCCTATGGTGCTGAATTTTTGTATTACCGCCCAAAACATTCATGAAATTGAAGAAGTCATGGCGCTTAGCACTGAACTTAAGGCCGATTTTGTAGAACTTGCGACGGTTCAATATTATGGTTGGGCGTATGAAAACCGTGAGCACTTACTACCTACACAAAGCCAGCTAGAAGAAGCTGAGCAGGCCATTAACCGGTATAGAGACCAGCAATGTGGCGGCCCTAAATTTATGTTTGTCACACCCGATTACTACGAGAATAGGCCAAAGGCGTGTATGAATGGATGGGGAACTACTTTTTTAACGGTAACCCCAGATGGCAGTGCGCTTCCTTGTCACAGTGCCAAAATTCTACCTCTTACCTTTCCTAACGTGAAAGACTCATCGGTACAGCATATCTGGGAACATGATTTTAGTTTTAATCACTTTAGAGGCGATGACTGGATGTCCTCGCCATGCAAGACCTGTGATGAAAAAGACAAGGATTTTGGCGGTTGTCGTTGCCAAGCCTTTTTGCTGACCGGGGATATGCACAAAACCGATCCGGTTTGCGATAAGTCACCCGATCACCATTTGATGAAAACTATTACCGATAAAGCCGGGCAACCGGCAAGCTCTACTTTAAAATTTCGCACAGTGAAAAATGCTATCCCTGTAAAGATGATACAAGACGTGACCGCTTGAGCGCTTTTTGATGATTAACATCCGGTATGTGTCACGCAATGCTAAAAGGCCTGAAGGTGGCTCAAGTAGCTCAAGTCACATAATCAGCGCAGGTAGTACTCGGTTTCATGACAGTTCTGGCAATGGCACTAATACAGGCATTGCGGCGAATCCAAATAAGATGGGCAATCTAGAATGCAGAAAATCACCATTCACGGGTGTATTTGTTGTCAATACGCCAGCACATGATCACTCAGGCGTATCTCATCTGGCTGAACACATGTGTTTTCGTGGGTCGCCTTACTACCCTGCCGACCATGAGCTTTTTGTAGCAAATGCTTTGCTACCCTTGTCGATAAACGCGACGACCTACTCAGGCTGTACGTATTTTTATGTGCAATCTTATAATCAAGCGCTTTTTATCAGTGCGATTCAATACCTGTATAGCGGCCTAGTGAATACCCATTACGAAAAGAGTAAATTTGAAGCAGAGCGAAGTGGCGTTCTCGTTAATGAACTCACGCTGCTTGAACGCAATATCGATTATTTGAATAACATGGCCATACGCCGATGTGATACCAGTACCATGGCTTACAAACATGCCGGAGGGTTTTCTGATTCGGTATTAAAAATTGGTTTTGACGACCTCATTGATTATAAGAAGAGATGGTATGACGGTGAACACATCACCCTTTTAGTCAGTGGTGCAGATACTGACGGCGATGAAATCATCTCATTAAGTAGACAGGCTATAGCAGAAATTAATGCCAAAGGCTGTAATACAAAGTTATGTGATGCTATGCCTCTTAATGAGGCCGCTGAAGTGCCCGCAAGTACTTTGAAACGAAATACCTCAGTTCCTGTTTGCCACATGAGACGTCACCTTACGAATAATCATCAAGTGAAGCCTATCGAAAACGATGTGTCTACGTGGTGGGTGCCACAGGAATTTACTTACGACTTACTTGATGTCGAACACCAGATTAAAAGCAGGTTTATTGCTTTAGGCCACTTCTTTATCGATGATGAAGTAAACCATGCAGGCATGATTGCTCTTCGATTTGTGCATAATACCAAGACCAGTACTCAAGCGCGTACAGATGCGCATAAAAAAGTGGTGTCGGTATTAACTGAGTTCAACGTAGAAGCCAAACCTCGTTTATTTACAGACAATAAATTACCCCAAGCAGTACAGCAACTTATTCGAGATTATCACCAGCAAGCGAATTCTCGGTATAGCGAACCACACTCGTCTTTAAAAACAAAACCGTTTACCGAGCACCTTAATAATGTGCATGTTTGCCGAACAGGTAAGCATGAAACGTATGACAAAAGTGAGCGCGCAGACAGACCCATAAAAAATAATTGGGTTTCTACAACAGAGGTTGCCGTTGAGTTAAAAGACAAAAAAAGCGCGCAACTCGCGGCCGACTTTCCCTCGCTATTATCACTAGAAAACTTACCAGCATTACCTAAATTACTGCATAAGCTCGCCGAACCGTCTGTTAAGGCGGCACAAAATTCTGAGGAACGGTTTCAGTGTATTGGCAATAACTGGGTATACAGGGTTGATGCCCAATTCCATCGCCATCTTATAGTTATCATGACTAGCGCCTCGTTTTGGCAACCTCGTACTACCGGAGAATGTTATGCACTAGGGGTAGCGCGTTTTCATGAGCATACCTTTATTTATGGGGCGCAAGATAGGCAGGCGTCGCTCCGCGAAGTTTGGTGTAAAAACACGCTCACCCAAAATGACCTTAATACTGGTATAAGTAAAAGCCCTACTTAATAAAAATTCGTTACTTGGGATTTTCATGTAGTACCAATTTACGAGCTTTCCTCCCTCTTTAGGAGGATATTTTTCGGGACCCACCTACACGATACTGATTGCATACTCGTTCATAGAAGAATCAGGAACATGCTAATAAAACACACAACGCCTTTAGCTTACGCACTCATCGCTTCAAGCGTGTCTCTAGCGCTTTGCAGTAACGCCTCCGCCAATACTAAAACAGACAGTCTGCTAGCAAACAACGATGTAGAAGTAATAGAAATCCATGGAGCAACCACACTACAAACCGGGAGTGATGCAGCGCCAATTTTTGGAACCGTTCAATCGCTGTCTCAAGAGGAGATAGAAGCAAGTGTAAGTCGCTCTTTGCCAGAACTCTTGAAATCACAACTTGCCAGCGTGAATTTAAATGATGCACAAAACAACCCGTTTCAACCCGATTTACAATACCGAGGTTTCACCGCGTCGCCATTGTTAGGCTTGCCTCAGGGAATTTCGGTATACCTAAATGGTGGCAGAATTAACGAGGCGTTTGGCGATACTGTAAATTGGGATCTAATGCCCCTTGATGCTATCGATACAGTGTCACTTTATTCCGGCTCGAACCCGTTATTCGGTCAAAATACACTTGGGGGCGCACTGGCATTAAATACGAAAACAGGCTTTTCCTTCGATGCCAACGAGGTAGATGCCACCGTAGGGCAATATGGCCAGTCTGCGCTGTCGATAGAATCAGGTGGGAACAATGGTAACTGGGGCTATTACATTAATGCCAATCATTATGAAGAAGATGGATGGCGTGATTACTCGCCTTCAGAGGTAAACCAAGTATTCAGTGCAGTGTCTTATCAAGACAGTAAACGACGAATAGATTTTAACTACTTGTATGCCGATAGTGAGCTATTGGGCAATGGGGCTTCACCGATTGAGTTGTTAGAAATTGAAGGTCGTGAAGCGGTTTATACCCACCCGGATCAAACCAATAATGAGCTACATCACTTTAGCCTTTCAGGCGAATTGCAGCTAAGTGCCAATCACCTACTCTCGTTCAACGCTTTTTATCGCGACAATGAAACCACCACCATAAACGGAGATGACAGCGACTTTGGCGCCTGTCAATTTACAGATGGCCGCATCACCTTGTGTGAACTGGAAGATGATGACGATGATGATGGCCTTGATGACGATGATGACGACGATTTTGAAGAGGATGATGACGAACTAGCCACCGTTGGCGTTGATGTAGAAGCCGTTACTTTCATTGGATACGATGAAGATACTGCGCTATCTGACATTTCAGATGTATCTCCTGATGAGATAGACGGCACTTACAACACTGGATTATCAAGTTCAGAAGCCTTTGGGGTTTCTTCCCAGCTTGCCAGCAATTATGAATTATTAGGCAAACCATCGGTACTGGTAATTGGCGCTACCTACAATAAAGGTGATATCAACTATTCTGCCGATACCACCTTTGGCATATTAGAAAATGACACGGCAAGCGACTCCCGAACTGTCATTCCACTTCAAGGGCTCCAATCTGCTGAAGCACGAGTTAGGCTTGATGTAGACACCTCGGCGTGGTCCTTACTCTTTGTTAATACTACCCAGCTTACAGACAAAGTATCACTCAACATAGGGGGCCGGTTCAATCGCGACCATGTACTAATGGAAGATTTAAGCGAAGACGGTGATGACTCTCTTGATGGCGATCATAGATTTACCCAGTTCAACCCTGCCATAGGGCTAGATATTGCGCTTAGTGATACGTCGCAGTTAAACCTAGCGTTTAGCCAGTCATCTAGAACACCAAGCCCTGCGGAATTAAGCTGTGCAGACGAAGATGATCCATGCCGCCTACCTAATGGTTTTGTTGCAGATCCGCCGTTAGATCAAGTCGTCACACAAACCATTGAAGCAAACTATGCCGCGACCTTTAACAACATCGACATGATGCTAAATGTTTACCGTAGTGAGAGTGAAGATGACATCATTTTTCAGCAGGCAGGCTCGGTGGCATCCAGAGGCTACTTTATTAACATTGATGCCACCCGTAGACAGGGCGTTGAGTTCAGCATTAGCTCATTTTGGAAAAAGCTGAATTATCGATTTAATTATAATTATTTAGACGCGACTTTTGAGTCTTCCTTTACTTCTTTCAGCCCATTCAATCCGTTAGGAGCAAATAGACAAGTTGAGGCAGGTGATACCATTCCTGGGCAACCAAAGCACAATATCAAATTTTACCTAGACTACGCGTTTAGCCAACAAACCACCTTGGGTGCAGAAATCATTTCAGCCTCTAGCCAATACTTCCGTGGTGATGAAGCCAATGAAAATGACACCTTAGATAGCTATGTTGTTACTAATCTTTATTTAAACCATCAGTTTAATCACACATTTAGTGCCCAATTACGGGTGAACAATGTATTCGATAAAGAGTATGAAACCTTCGGCACTTACGGCGAAGCTGATGAAGTATTAGAAGATATCTATCCCGATGTGGAAAGCCCCCTATTTGTAGGTCCAGCGCAACCTAGAATGGTAAGTTTAAATGTGAAAGCTAAATTTTAATTTGGCGCAGCTTTAAATTAAAAATATAAACCAAAAATATAAATTAGGCGCCATGCGCCTAATTTTTCTTAGTCCTAAAGAACGAGGCTAACAAGCCTTACGTCCAATGGTTCAAAAGCTATATAAATCTATTATCAATTTTACTGACACCCGAAACTTAAATTAGGGCACATGAGAAAAATAAATTCTCATTATTAAAAAACACCACTCACACTGGGACAGTAAAATGAAAAATAAATTGCTTGTTAAATCATATTTATCTATCGCTATTTTAAGTACGTTAAGTTTGAACAGCTACGCAGAAGAAGAAAACTACTCTTGGAATATCTCTGGCTGGATTAATGAAGGATTAACGTATTACGATGATGGCATTGGAAGTGATGTCGCTCAACTTTCAGATAATGGCACCACACTTGGCAGCCGCATTACCCTTTCTGGTGATTACAAATTAGAAGAGCACGGATTAGATGTGGGTTTCGAAGTCATTATTGAGCCGCTTTCAGGTACACCTAACTATTCAGGCGGTGGCCACCAAACTCCCCTTCTGTTCGCAAACCAAGATAATTTAGATACCTTCAATGGCGGCGATATTGGGCTTCTAGGTAGTAGCCTTCACATTGGTGGGGATTGGGGGAAAGTCACCATCGGCTTACAAAGCTTACCGACCGATAATATTGCTGTACTTGCCGATCCCTCTGGCACTATTTGGTCTGGCATTTCGCCATTATTCCGCGCTAATGGATTCTTCATTCGCGGCATTGACGAAGGTACGACTAATGTTGCCTGGGGTCAGTTTGCACAATGCTTAGCCACACCTGGGCTCGGTATCGGCCTTGACTGTAATGGGATTTACCGGAACGGCGTACGTTATGACTTGCCTAAAATGGGTAATTTTAGCGTGGCAGTTGGCTATGCCAATGATGAAATATACGACATCGCGGTTAAGTACTCAGCCGAACATGGCGGGTTTAAAACAAACCTACATGGTGGCTATTCAGTGAATAAAGACGGCGGCACTAATGTAGGCGGCGACGGCTCATCAACCTTACAATTTCAAACCGGCGTAATGCACCTTGAATCTGGTATTTTCGGTGTAGCTACCTATCAAATGGAAGAAACTGATGATGCGATCATCGGCTCAGGGGATGACACAGATGCCTATTACTTTAAAGCTGGTGTTCGCAAGCAATATAACGCCTTTGGCGACTCCGCTTTTTACGCAGAATACGCAAGCTATAACGACCAATACGGTATGGCCCATCTAGACGGTGTAGTGGGCTCTGAACTTAATCAATGGGGGATTGCGGCAGAGCAGTATTTTGGCTCTCGTTTTCTAATTTATGCAAAGTATGAAAATTTAAGTCTCAGCGTCAGTGGCTCTGAAGCAGCACAGTCACTTTATGATAATGCAGAAGATCTTACGCTTATTCAGTTAGGTGGCACCATTTTCTTCTAACTCTCAACTCAAATAGGGAGCAATTCTGCTCCTTATTTAGATGTTTTTTAAGAGTAAGTAATTTTAAACGAAGCTTATATTTACTTGGTACTAAGTTATGACGAGATTAATGTTAAGAATTCAAGTAACTATTATCGTGGTATTTTTCTCCACGCCATCATTTTCATCAGATACTATTTTATGGCGTGAAAGTGAAAATTCTTTTATCAAAATACAAGACAACAACATTGATGGAACGAAATTAAAAAAGGGCGACATCGCAGAGAGTGAATTAACCGAAAAACTAAATTCTCAACCAGTCGAGATAGATGAACAAGACATATTAAAATTTTTATCTAGTATAAAAATAATAAAAAATAAAAGTACAACTGAGCCTCTATTTACAGAGACACAACAAAACAACCTCGCGAAATATTTAAGCATAGGCCTAAAAAAAGCAAAGCCTCATCAAGATATATTATTTTCCTTGGCGAAAGAAAAAAGAACCCTAGGAGGACTAAAAAAACAAACTTACTTTATTGCAGGTAGAGTATTTTTCAACGATGGCCTACTTAATCTCATCATTGGTGAATACAATCGAATAGCAAACAGCGCCTACGAAATGGCCTACGACCCCACTAACCAAGGACTTGTTGAATACGACTTTAATTATGGTGAAAGAGTAGTATCAAAATTCCCTTTCAATGAAAAGCTAGCGTTCACTTTATCGAGTGTAACCATGAAGTCTACTAGAACTGATTGGGTCACCGTAAACGTAGCAGAGTTACATAAAACGCCAGTGTCGCCCGACATTATTAAGGAAGCATTAAAACCGCATGAAAATACGCTAATAAAAAGATTCAAAACCCTTGAAAAGCTTAGAAAAGAGGGATTAATAACTCAAGAAGAATATGAACAAAAGCGTAAAGTGCTTTTAAGCAATTTATGATGAATTTTAAGGCTTTTTTGTTATAAGACTTCGGTCGTATTTGCTTGCTCACATTGTAACTATTTTGTTAAAATCATTTTAACAAACATAGCGGTAGATTACGTATTGTGTGAGTGCATTTGGGTACTTGCTAAGCCGAGGGTAGTAATAGTATGCAAAGAATTCTTATCATTGACGATCACCCTATTTTTCGTCACGCCATGGTGACGATATTAGGCAAAAAATTTCCCGACTCTCAAACCATTGAAGCTAATTCACTCTCTGAAGCGCTTGAGGTACTCGAAGCTGATTCTGCTTTCGATCTTGTGATGCTAGATTTAAATATGCCAGAAACCTGCGGGCTCAATGGCTTACTTGAAATTCGGAATCAGCACCCTAACCTTCCTGTCGTTATCATCTCGGCGGAAACGGAAAAGCACAACATTCTGCAAACCATTTCTTATGGTGCAGTAGGATTCATATCAAAGAGTAGTAAAATAGAAGAAATTGCCACGTCAGTGGAGTCTATTTTTGAGGGTAACGTATGCCTTCCTTCTGAAATTTTACGTACATCATCGACAAGAAACCGAGTGAAAAAAGAAGACGCTATTTCTCTTGATCAAATTCGCTCGTTAACCAGAAAAGAATTAGCGGTTTTGAAATATTTAACCCAGGGTTTAGCTAATAAAGTTATCGCTTATGAGCTCAATATTTCAGAAACAACAGTGAAATCACACGTCTCATCTATTTTGAAGAAATTAGGGGCAAGCAATCGAGTCAAAGTGGTAGCTAGCGCTGCCAATATCGATTTTAATCAGTACGTATTTAACTAATACGTACACAGCATATATGTGTTGTGCCTAGCGTCCGCCACCTATGGGTTTATGCGAATAGCACTTAAGAAACAGCCGATTTAAGTGCTTGTTTCAAGCGTAGTGAATTAATCGGCTTGTGCAACAACTGTATAGTTGTCCCTTCTAATTCATTTTCTAGCGCTTTAGAATGATTGGCCGTACACAGCATAATGGGCATAGCCGGCATGGTTTGCTTAATATGCTTCGCAATTTCTAACCCGTTCTCTCCGTCATCTAAATGATAATCGACAATCAGTAAATCACACTCGTCAAAGCAGTTGTCCATCACTGCCATGCATTGTGCAAAACCTGAAAATGTAACGACTTCCACACCCCAATTTTCGAATAGCGTCTGCATGGCTATCCGCATATTGGCGTCGTTGTCGATATGCCAAATTTGTTTATCTAAAAGGTTATCAGGCAAGCTATCGTGAGATACCGCATCAAATGAAGCCTCGTGCTCAATTGCTTGAATAGATGCAAGGGGCACCGTTAAAGTAAAACAAGATCCTACCCCTTGCGTAGATATAACGTTGATATCATGCTCTAGTAGACGACTCATTTTATCAACGATATAAAGCCCAAGTCCTAAACTGTAAGAATAGTTAAAGTCATTTTCCAATCGACTAAATTCTTTGAAGATTACAGCTTGATCGGCTTGGCTTATTCCAACCCCTTGGTCGAATATACTGATGCGAAGATGGTTGCCTTTCGTCCTTGCCACAAAAAGCACTTTCCCTTTTGCACCGTATTTCATGGCATTACTTAGTAAATTACGAAGAATTCGTGACAGCAAACTTAAATCGGTATGCACAATAGCGTCTTGGAATTTATAACGAAAATTTACTTCATAGTCGTGACTGATGTGGCTGAACTCCTCAGCTAACTGCGTTAGCAATGGGAGTGCATCCTCTCGCTTTTTGTCAGGTTGCACCACACCCGCGTCTAATTTCGATGTCTCAATCAGAGTACGGATTAGGCTGTTTAAGTCGGATAGTGAGTTATCTAAGGCACTTACTATTGGTTCAGCAGATGCTTGTACTTGGTCTCTTAAAGACTCATTAAATAAAATAGCCGCACTTAAAGGCTGCATTAAGTCATGACTAATGGCCGCTAAGAATTTGCTCTTTGAATTCATCGCTTCTTGCAGCGCAATATTTGCGTGATTGAGTTCTCGAGTACGCTTTTCTACATTTGACTCTAGCTGGTCTTTCGCTGCTTGTAGCTGTTGTTTACTTCTTACTTGGTGTGACACATCAGTAGCAAGAACAAAATGCCCTTCTATTTCATTCTTATCATTGAAATGGGGTAGATAGACTTTTTGTAAGAACCCAATATCACCTTTTGCGTTAGTTTCTTCACTTTGAAAACTAACCACTTCTCCTTTATTTACTCGCTCTACATAATGAATAAGACGAGGATAGACGTGTTTGAGGTGGCTTTGTTCCATCGCTACGCCGTACAAGGGTTCTTCTCCTAGCCCATACCAATCTCGATAACCCTTGTTGGTGTATAAGAAGTTTTTATCTGTGCCGATATAGGCGATAAGTGCGGGCACATTATCGGTGATCATGCGGATCCAACTTTCGTTCTGCTTCAAGGTTTCCGCATACTGATGCTGAGACGTCACATTGGTAAAAGTACACAGGGTGTTTCCGTCAGATAGCAGAGTAATTCGCCTATCGACTACCAAGTTCTCGTTGATAATTTGGGTGGTATCACCCCCGTTCTCAAGGTTTAAACCGCTCCAGTCAGAATGCATTTGCAGAGAATAAATATTCTTACAATCAAACATTGCCTGCTTCGACAAATTAGATTGGGTTATAAACGTATCGTTCCAAAAGGCAACGCCGCCCTCTTGGTTAATAAGCAAGATACCAACATCAACATTATCAATAAGACTTTGCAGCAGTTTGTTTTTCTCTTTAATTACCTGCTCATATCGGTTTGACTCATTTAACTTCACTTCAGTGATATCGTTAAACAAGATAACTTTCCCGCCCTCTTGTGTGCGACGAATAGTGAGTTGATACCACCGGCTATTAGACAGTTGATAGATAACACGCCCTTCGGAGTCAGGAGGAAGCACGCGGCGAATAACCCCTAAATGTTTGGCAAGTTGAGTAATATCATAATAATGGTCACCAATTTTGGGCGTAATTAAATGGTTGTCCCACACAGAGGTAAAGTGCCGATTGAAATAAACCACTGCCCCTTTACTATCGAGCAATACCATAGCTTGGTTGATACTTTCGATAGCGTCATTTAGGCGCTGCTTGAGTTGATTAGTTTCTTGATTAGCTCGTGCAATTTCAGTATTCGACTTTTCTAACTTCTGCAGCACGATTTGCAATGCTTCGGTTTTCTCGTTTACTTTTTCAGATAACTGCACGGCATGTTCAAAGGCCCGGTAACTATGGTGATTGAATCCACCTTCTTCGATGCGATACATAAGCGCAGCGTTAATTTTTTCAAGCTTTTCATTTTCATCGATTTGGCGCGAGAGCTCACGACGGAGCACCTCTAGCTCTGTGGCTTCCTTTCCATCTGTTTCCGTGTGCGCTTCTTTCTTATTACGTTCTTGGCTCTCTTCATTACTTAGAGGATCAGTGGTTAGGTGCGGGTCAATTTTTAGCAAAATACACCCCCGTAAAAGTTTGATTTAAATGCACAGAATGAATATGTTCGCCATAAGCATTAAACCCGCCAACATTATATTTTTGCTGTAATCGCTGAATTTCCGCTCCCTTCTTGTTTTGTTCAATTTCTAAACGCCGCAAGAAGCAATCACAGGTATATACAAACTCAGACTCCCCCAACTCCTTAGTTAATGTCTCTAACTTATTCTCCATAGCATCGATACAGTCACCAAGTTGCACAAAGGTAAGAATAATGCCGATATCAACCGCACAGTAAAACGTTATAGCGTTGGTGGCCAAATCGACTTTTTGTATTGAGCGGATAAAATACCTATCCCCTACTAGTACCGCCAATGGGAATACTGAAAACACATCCGGGGTTAGATCAGAAGCCTTTAACCCAAGTAAACTCGCATAGTATTGCGCAGCGGGTTCGCCGTTAATCTCATAAACCGTTCGAGATTCAGGGTCCGCCTTGGTGACCACCAGCTTAGACACGGGCGAATCGATATGATCGACAGAAAAAACAGAGAATGCTTTACCGGTTCCTATCAACATTAACACTGCTGCGTTTTGATGAAATTTCCCCTGATAAAAAACATAGGTGGCTTCAAGTTTTAAATCATCACCAGCACTGCCGCCTAAATGAGGAATATTGCCGAACGCTGTGGCAAAGGTCTCTAAAAAATGTTCTTCGTGTCGGGTTAGCCCGTCTAGCACAGAAATGACAAAGTGCTGATTGGTATCGTACCGCTTATCTCTTGCCTGCAAGGTATGGCGCAGACCACTTGCAATGTCATGGGCTTCGTCAAAATTAATTTTATCTACGTTTGAAACTAACGCGGTAGCTATGGAAAAATCACGCTTTAAGAAGGCAACAACAACTAAGCTTTCGGTACAATACCCGTTTTTATTAAACTCTCCGGCACTAGTGCAACCGACCGTGGGCACATTGACAAACAGTGATGTCATATTCTGCGCAACTTCATCTAAATCGAACGACGTTGAAGTATGAAAAAGTACCAGTTCTATTTCATCTAACGTTGTTTTAGATAGAATTTCACTGGCAACGTCATGACACGCATCTGCCGCCGCATATACCGCAGACACTGACTGACTGGCAGGCTTACTCAGCGCGGACAGGATGGAAGTTTTTGACACGTGTTGGCACCTTATTTTTTTTATATTTATCAATTTTGCATAGGTTAGGATTATCTAACGTCACTACGCACTCAAAGCACTGCACACATTCAGCATAATCAATACTGCCATCTTGTTCGATGGCATCTATACCGCATTTTTTCTGCTTACAGAGTTGGCATGGACTACCACATTCTTTACGACGCTCTAAGAGCTTAACAAAAGGGAAGCGGCCTAAAACAGCTAATCCAGCACCCAACGGGCAAAGGTAGCGACAATATACCTTGTGAATTTTTAAACTTAATCCTAATAGTAAAAGCGCATAGAGTACGAACGGCCAATAGCGTACAAAATGGAGCGTGATCGAGGTTTTAAAGGGCTCAACTTCCGCTAATTTTTCGGCCAATGTTAATGAGTAAAACGACGTTGCAACTAAGCCAACCAGCACGACATACTTAAGCTTTTGCGCATATATATGATGCTTTGGCTTTATTCGAATCTGCCTTATTTTTAACTTTTGTGCAACAATTGCCATAATTTCCTGAAGCGCTCCAAAAGGGCATAACCAGCCGCAATAAAGCCCTCGCCCTACAATAAATAGCGACACAAACACAAAGCACCACAACACAAAAATAACAGGGTCGAGCAAATAGACTTCAATAGAAAAACCATCGGCTAAATCTAGTAGCAATGTATAAATATTAACGACCGACAATTGCCCTTGCGCGTAGAAGCCTATAAAAAACAAGACAAAGAGCAATGATGCCCCTCTAACAACATGCACCATGCGCGAATATTTCATTAGCTTTCGTTGGAAACCAAAGAACAACGACAGCGCAACTAAGTAAACAAGCGTAATACTGAGTTCCAACCACCTGCTTTGCCACAACTGCTGCCAAAGCGGCACGCTAGCACGTTGTTGCGCTTCGGGGTTTTCCATGAATAGCGCGTCAGGTAATAAAAACGTGTGGTTAAACAGGTGCTCATCTTGCTCCATAAACCGAGGGCTAAAGGGCAAACTAATCGAGACCGTCATTTCTTGGTCGAGGGACAGCCCACCTTGTGATTTAATCCTAAGTACCTTTATGGTTTCAAACTCTGGCATCGGTTGCTTAAAACTAGGGTCGTAAAAGCTATAAAAATCTAAGTCTCTAGCATCAATAGTAAATGCGGATTGCGAGAGGCGAAAAAACTCTGGCGCAGTTTGAGGAATAAACTCATCACTCACGAAACTAAAGCCTTGGGTATTCATTACCAACAAGGCTACTTCGCCAGGTTTTAAGCTTTCTTGAAGCCTAAGATATTCCTCTTCCCGTAATAGGTTTTTCCCCACAATAGGTAAACTGAGAAAGCCGAAAAAGTGCTCGGAAAATAATGACTCTTGAGGGTCGGTAAAAGCATTCGCCGCGTCGATAACTTCGGTAGGAAGGTCATCTATTTCACTACGGTAAATGGTTTGTTTTTGGATATAACCGGCCGCTACTAGTTGTTCAAAGGTGAGAGTTTCAAAATAATCAGGATTAATAATGCGTGTGCTGGGCAATACAAAACCATCTAACTTAGCCCGTGCTACCGCCAATGCAGAGGTAACAATAGTATCGTTTATCACCAGTACCGACACTGTGGCTTTTGTCACACCATCAAAGTAGGTCGCATTTTTGCCCACATGGCTTTTTCCACCCACCACGAAACGTTCTTTCACATTGTGGCTTTTATATTGCGCGATAAAATCTCTTAGCGACTGCTCACCTAATCCATGCAAAAAAATTGGTTCGCTGTGTTTTTTTATAGCCAGATCGGCAAAATTACCGTGGGTGTCCAGTCCAATTAACACATTGACTGGTTTACCTGAGAAACCAATAAAGTCGACAAAGTCTTTCGATTCAAACACGTAACCCAGCAATTGCTGCAATTGATAAACCGGTATTACGTTAATGTCAGTGTGCGCATTGCCTACACGAGTAGCGGTAGGGAATAATTGGCGTACGTCTTCGGGAATGTCAGTGGCGTCGGATTGTGCGAAAACCGGCGTTACAGCGGTTACTGATAAACAGAGCAAAATACAAAGTAGTAGATACGCTTTTAGCATAACAAAATAAGGCAGCACCTAGGTGCTGCCTTCCCACTTAATTAAAAGAAACCAAGTGGATTGATGTCGTAGCTCACCAACAAGTTTTTAGTCTGTTGATAGTGGTCCATCATCATCTTATGAGTTTCACGGCCTATGCCCGATTTTTTATAACCACCAAATGCAGCATGGGCAGGATATAGGTGATAACAGTTAGTCCACACGCGTCCAGCTTCAATAGCTCGGCCTACTCTAAAGGCGATATTTGCATCTCTGCTCCATAACCCTGCGCCTAAACCAAAGCTGGTGTTGTTTGCAATTTCAATCGCTTCTTCTTCGGTTTTAAAGGTTTGCACCGCGATTACTGGGCCAAAAATTTCTTCTTGGAACACACGCATTTGGTTGTGCCCTTTCAATATGGTGGGCTGAATGTAATAGCCTTTATCTAAACCTGGTAACTGTTCTTTTTCACCACCGGTGACAACTTCAGCGCCTTCTGATTTGCCGATATCAATGTACTTAAGGATTTTATCAAATTGTTCACTAGACGCTTGCGCACCTACCATGGTCTCGGTATCAAGCGGGTTGCCACGCTTAATTTTGTGAATTTTTTCAATCACTTTATCCATGAAGGCATCGTAGATATCTTCATGAATAACCGCACGAGATGGGCAAGTACATACTTCACCTTGGTTAAAGTAACCAAGTACTAAACCTTCGGCACATTTATCAATAAATTCCGGCTCGTGATCCATAATATCGGGAAAGAAGAGGTTCGGCGACTTACCGCCTAGTTCAACCGTAGATGGAATAAGATTTTCAGCCGCGCAACGAAGAATATGCTCGCCTACTGGCGTAGAGCCAGTAAAGGCGATTTTCGCAATTCGGGTACTTGTAGCAAGCGCTTGCCCCGCTTCTGCACCAAAACCATTAACAATATTGAGCACACCTGGTGGCAGCAAGTCTTGAATAAGTTCAGCAAAAACCAAAATAGACACTGGCGTTTGTTCTGCAGGTTTTAACACCACTACGTTGCCGGTGACGATAGCCGGTGCGAGTTTCCATGCCGCCATAAGTAGTGGGAAGTTCCATGGAATGATTTGCCCTACTACACCGTATGGTTCGTGGAAGTGATAAGCCACTGTGTTCTTATCAATTTCGCCGATAGTACCTTCTTGGCTACGTATACAGCCAGCATAATAACGGAAGTGATCGGCAGCTAATGGGACGTCGGCGTTAAGTGTTTCACGCACGGCCTTACCGTTATCCCATGTTTCTGCAACCGCGAGCATTTCAAGGTTAGCTTCAATACGATCGGCTATTTTTAACAGAATGTTCGAGCGTTCAGCGACTGATGTATCCGCCCACCCTTTTTTGGCAGCATGAGCAGCATCAATAGCCAGCTCAATATCTTCTGCAGTAGAACGAGGAATTTGGGCTATATCACTGCCATCTACAGGAGACGTAGTGACAAAGTATTCGCCCTTAACTGGCGCAACCCACTCACCACCGATAAAATTACCATAACTTTCTTTGAAACTGACTACTGAACCTTCACTTCCTGGATTTGCGTAAATCATAATGACACCTTTTTTGAATGCTTAGCGCGTCAACACGCTGCTAGTTATCGCTTACTGTGTCATTTGATAATCGTACTTTTGCAGCCAATCCACCATAATGCGATAGGCCGATTTGGCTCCTACTTTAGGAGGGGAAAAGAAGTTTATGCCTTGCCAATATAACCATGTTTTGTTGCCAGCTCGGTAAATTCTGCAGGAATGGTATTTAACTTTCGCTTTATCACTGTTAGCGCGTTTGACACTGTTTTCGCAGACAGGGCTAATTCATTGGCAATATCAAATCGGGTTTTACCCATCGCCGTTGCGATGAAGATTTCAAATTCACGCTTCGTTAATTTTGCAGCAATATCGACATCAGCGTTTAACAGCTGATTAGCCAAATTAACCGCCAATGAACGTTCTATGTATTTTTGCCCTTTGGCCACCACTTTTATGGCTGATATAAGTGTATCTGGCGGGCTACTTTTACTGATATACCCCATAGCGCCGGTTTGCATTGCCCGCTGTAATATGGCGCAATCCTCAAACATACTAAAAAATATGATTTTCAAATTAGGCTGCGTGGCTAAAAAGTCAGCGGCGAGCAATAAGCCACTCTCTTTCGCAAGATTAATATCCAAAACCAAGGTGTCGACAGTATGCATTCTAAGTAAATGATGAGTTTGCTGGCCATCAGCCGCTTCTAAAACCGTACATTCAGGCATCATGGCATTTAGTAGAGCTTTATAACCTTCTCTTACTACAGCATGGTCATCTACTAGTAAGATATTCATGCCACGTTAACCTGACGTAAGTCTTCAGTGCCAAGTAAACTTAGGGATAACTGTACCCTTACACCACCTTCTTTGTGTGATTTTACAGCACAGGTAGCGCCTATACATCTGGCTCTACTGTGCATAGATAACATACCAATACTTTCAACAGCGTTTCCGTCAAGCCCTTTGCCGTTGTCTCGAATATTGATAGTAAGTCCTTGCTGGTCTCCAGCAATATTCACCCATACTTTTGACGCATCAGCATGTTTTACCACATTGTTAATCGCCTCCTGAACAAAGCGATAAATATGAATATCTCGCTCATGCTCTTGGGCAAATTTGTTTAAATTGATAGAAACTTGCCACTGGGTTTGAGGTAGCGCTAATTCTTGTTCGAATACCAGTTTTTCAAGGGATTGCTGTAACGATACTCTGTCTAACACTAACGGATGAAGGTGGACCGTTAAGTGGCGAATGGCGTCACTAATTTGCTGACTCATGGCCTGCACTTTATGGGCAGACAACTCAAGCACACTGGGCTCATTTGAGTTCACTAAAATATAGGCGTGAGCTTTGATGGTAGTAAGTAGTTGCCCCACATTATCGTGTAACTCTCTAGCAAGATAGCTTCTTTCTTGCTCTTGTAACAACGCGAGTTTCTTATCTATTTTAACCAACTGCCTTTCTTTGCTTTGGAGTGAATCTTGTAAGCGCTGAAACTGCCCAATAACACGCTTAACTTCTTTAATATCACTGTCTTCAAAATCATTCGTCGCTTTCCCCTCTACAAGTTGTTGTAAAGCATAGCCCAATTGATTTAAAGGCTTCAAGTGCTGCGCTACGGCAACTTTTAGCGTAAATAGCAATACGCTTAAGGTTGTAAAAAATAACGCGACCACTAGCCAAAAAAGGTTCATGTTCTGCACCAATTCGGCAGTATTGTGCGCTCTTACTACCAAATATTGATTTTCATGGATGGGAATATAGATAGGTTGGTTGTCAGAATGATAATTAGTAGGCATTGATAACCGACCAGTAAAGCCTGATACCGATAGGTGTGGGCTTTGCTCTGCAACTGCCTTGATATCGTTAGCATTCATATTCGCTTTAAGCATCTCTTGCACTTGGTTTAGCGCACTGGATGTTTCATCGTTTATATTTTGGCGAATTTGGAAATAGACCGCGCAGGAAAAGACAATAAAACACACGATAAAGACGGCCACGATGGCACTGGATATTTTCTTAAACCCCGACATGGCAATACCATAAACACAAAATAGACGTGTTTATGCTAAACAGTCTTCGCTAACAAACACATCCTGCAATAGCCCTGTTTTAATCATTCAAAAGGAGGAGAAGAAGATGGAGGCGGCTAGCAAGGCAGTCGTCAATTTTACCCGTGTTCAGCCGCCAGAAGTACGTTGGTGAAATTATAAAAACGCTACGAGTGACTCCGACACAGATTCAGGTTGCTCATCAGTAACCCAATGTGCGGCGCCCTCTATTCACTTGATAGAAGAATCGGGAATAGCATCCGCTAACATAGGTGCATATTTCGGCTTTTGAAACTCGTCCTTATCACCTCACAGAATCAGTGTTTCATGGGGAAGGGTATGCAATGCACCCGCTATGGCTTCAGTGTATTCTTTGTTCAGCCTACGCATATTTCGGAAAAGGCAGACTTCCCTTTCTCATTACTCCACGGCGTAATACATAAATCTATCATCTCATCAACCGGCACCTTGTCTCCGTAAACGCCGTTTGGAATGAAATATTTAAGAATACCGCTAAATTTTTCCACACTAGTGCTTTCTTCGAAACCGTTTTCGAAACTTTGTTATGAGTAATCAATTATGTTAATGCTGAACAGATGAAACCAGTAAAAAAACGAACACAAAATGTTAACCAATTGACAATTAAAAGCGCAGAAATCCACCTCAAATTGTTGACCAATAACCCCTGTATGCTATAACTAATAATAAGTAAAATCCTTCAAACCCTTAGTTTTTGAGCGCCTTCGACTGTAAACAGCATAATTTTAATCTCTTTGGTGCATATAAATATATGATTTGATAAGCCTCTTTTAACAAATACTTCTGTATTTGTAGAATAAGACGTAGATATCCTGAATTGATTGTTTTAAATGGTAGGTTTTGTTAGCGGATTTAGCAGAACAAACGCAGCTAGGCACCGGTATGCTTGAACCTTTTAAAGCAATTGAATTGTGTTGAACAATAAGTACAATTTAACCGATTAAGTTGTATCTGTTTGTACCTAATTATTGCAGTTATAAGGTTTAGTTGATGAAAAATCGTCGCATGTTCTGGCATATCGTTGAAAAAATAGAAGCGCAAATTGACGCTGGCCGATATCCCCCTGGAAGTCGCTTGCCGCCCGAAAGAGAACTTGCTGAAAATTTTGACGTCAGCAGACCAACCATCAGAGAAGCCATTATTGCACTTGAGGTGCGAGGCCGCGTGGAAGTTAAAGTAAGTTCTGGTGTGTATGTGCTAGACAATCAGCCTCAACAAAGTGAAGTACAACGCATTAGTGCTTTTGAGCTTACTCAAGCCCGCGCGCTGGTAGAAGGCGAAGCGGCAGCACTGGCGGCGCTTTCGATAACCGATGAAGAGCTTAATAGTCTTAACGACACCCTTATTGCAATGGAAAATGACGACGAGCCGGAAAAAGCCGATAGAGAATTCCACTCTATTATCGCCAAGGCTACTCGTAATAACGCGCTGTTGTTATCTATTCAACATTATTGGAAGTTAAGAGAATCTCAACCTCAAATCATATCGTCGTACAAAAGCGTTTGCGGTACCAGTAGTCAATACCGGCTAGAAGAGCACAAGCGTATATTTATGGCGTTAAAATCACGTGATTCACAAAGCGCGCGAACCGCCATGCATGGACATTTTAATCGATTGATTAATGCTTTATTTGAAGCATCAGAGGCCAAAGCCTTGGAAGAAATTAAAAAGAAATCAAGCGAAACCCGAGACCGATACTCTATTACTCATTTAGTCGGTTAAGTCGACAGCTCAAACCTATCACTTAATATTAAGCCGCTTAATTCACCTTAAGCGGTTTTTTTATGTCTCTACACCCCTATTTTTAGAAGATACTCATCAACGAAAACTCCCACCACAACAGACTTACCAAAGTGTAAGAATAATAAATAATTTTGGTATGATATGAGTGTTGGATAAAACTATCCACGCCCTTATATTTGAAAATTATTAATTACATTGCGTTTACATTAAGGGGGCGCTGCCTGAATCGACCAGACTTTACTAGACAGATTTTCTTTTGAATTCTTCTAGCTTTTCATAAGCCAGTGGAGGCATATTATTCGCGTCACCATGCTTGCGTCTAGAGTTATAAAACATTTCGATGTAATCGAATATGTCGGCTCTTGCATGTTCACGTGTTGTATAAATTTTTCTCTTTATTCGTTCTCGCTTAAGTAGTTGGAAGAAGCTCTCTGCGACGGCATTATCATGGCAGTTCCCTCGACGGCTCATGCTGGCTTTGAGATTATGTTCAGTTAAGAAGTCACTCCATTCATAACCTGTAAATTGACTCCCTTGATCTGAGTGTATAAGTACCTGCTTTTTAGGCTTTCGTTGTCACACCGCAGCTAGCAGGGCTTGAGTAACAAGCTCAGACTCCATGCGAGAACTCATCGACCAGCCAACAACAGCGCGAGAGTATAAGTCTAAAACGACGGCAAGGTAGAGCCAGCCTTCGTGAGTTCGGATGTAGGTAATATCAGTGACCCAGTATCTGTTCGGTGTGGCAACCGTGAATTGCCTATCAAGCACATTATCGGCAACAACCGCAGGCTTGCCGCTGAAGTGTCCTTTATGCTTTTTATAACCGACTTGTGCCTTTATACCTTCTAGCTTCATCAATTTAGCTACGCGATGTTTGCTGCAAGCTTCGCCTAAATCCTTAAGGTCACTCGTGACTTTTCTATACCCATAGACACAGCCACTTTCTAGCCAAGAATGCTTAATTAACCCCATCAGGCGCTCATCTTCTAACTGTCGCTTTGATTTCGGTTTATCCACCCATGCGTAGAAGCCACTTCGTTGTATTAAAAGTGCTTCACACATGAGTTTTATTGGGTAATTCTTGAGCCTAGCTTTTATGAACGCGTATTTTTCTTTGACTCGCCCGCGAAAAATACGGTTGTAAGTTCAAGTGATCACTGCAACGCTCTTTTCGATTTTGTGTGATGGAGTTTTGAATTTCAAGCTCTTTCTCTAGCTGCTTAATTCGGTCGGATTGTTCTTGAGACTGCCTATGTTCTTCACTCTCTGGGCCGTAGGCTTTTATCCAGTTATACAGCGAACTGCTAGTCACTCCCAGTCTCTCAGAAACGCTTGCCACCGAATAACCTTGGTCGGTAACTTGTTTGACGGCTTGTATTTTAAATTCTTCTGTAAATCGCTGAGACATCTTTTCTCCTTAGTACACACAATTATAAAGCAATTAAGTGTCTAGAGAAGTCTGGTCGATTCACTTCTTTGTTTTATTCAAAACAAAATCCATCTGGATACTGGTGTATTTGATCAAAATCAGCTTTACCTAGTGAGAGGCCACTTACCTTGAGTGAGGCATAAGCCATACTTATATGAAACAAAAAATTTGGAATGGCATAGATATTAATAAACGTATCACGTTCAAAGGATCGTTCAGCAAACCCTGCTGTGATTCCAAACTGCATAGACGTTTGGCTCTCCAACTCCTTGTCTGGTATGGAATCAAGATAACTCATCGTACTCTTCAGCTCATCAATTAGTGCTGCTCGGTCAGTCCCTCTGTAAAACGTGAGGATTTCTCTAGAGGCCAGTTGACAGCAACAACGTAATGTAAATGACACGGCGGTGCTAATATGCTGATGTGCCGGGAACATGGTATCTGTGAGTTGGTGCTTTAAGTGAGAATCTACATTGTCATTTTCTTCAAGAATTTTTTTAACATTTGATAAATAATATAGAAATACTTTTTTTGGATTGTTCATAAACAGTGTTTCCTTATTTCACTTACCACCACGTTTCATATTGAAATCCCACATTCATGCCAGCGGTGGAAACCTCGTATGGGTCATCGACATCAAAGACCGTGATGAAAAACCGATATACAGGTCGATCATAAAAAGTCTTGTTTTTTGAATATTGTAAGCCTAAAGAATACTTTCTATGTCTTGCCGTGTACTTGTCTTTGAGCTCCAATGTGTCAAAACTGATCTCTTGAACCAACGTAATTTCTGATGACAGGTAATTCATAATTCTTAATGCGGTCCCAAACCACTGTTGCGTTTCTGAGACCAGCGTTCCGCTTTCTCTTTTTTCGTATATATTGGTCACTCCCAGACTCCATAAATTGGCGTCGTATACCAACTCATTTACTACTTGAATTCCATTAGTAGTGGGATTAACTCCTCTAGGTTGCGAAAATTCATGGTGTGCGAGCGGGCCGCTCGCTTTTTTTATTGCAAATAAGTAAGTCAGTTCACTATCCACCCGTGTTGTGAAGACTATGCCAAATGCTCTATGTATGCCATGATCAGTATCGTTTCCATAGGTAGTAATAATTTCTAATGACGAGCTATCCAGATACTCAAAAAGATCAGAAATCAACACACGTAAATCTGTCGAATTTATCTTCGATCCCTGAGTATCACTAAAAAAATGTGAACCTGTAACTCGAATATCCTCAGTTACATCATAGTAGCCACCGACACCTTCTCCCCTGTAGTGATAATATTTATAATCATAAATATGCGCTTCCCGGCGTTGATAACTTCTTTTTCCCGTCCAAAGTCCCCACCCAGAAGCAAATCTAACTTGTAAGAACTGCTCGTCGGCGCTGAGTAAGTATGGATCTTGTCCAGGCAAATCCAAGAAATCCCAGCCTATGACACCTAACAGTGTGAACTCGTCAGTTTCATAGGAGGGATGTAATTGGAATTCCAAAAAGCCTTCGCATTCGTTTCCGTATCTGGATTTTGCGAAAGCGTTCAACATACTGTTGCAGTTCATTGTATTCCCGTTATCGACTCCAATTAAAAATCCATGCCGAAAATAGCCTGTTGTATCAAGCTCAAAGGATGCAATGGCTGACCAGCTACTGCAAGTCAGTGTGAGCGCCACGAAAAGAGCAAAAATAAACCTTTTATTCTTCATGCTTAAAGCCATGTAGCACTGTTAGTGGCTAAGTTTAGACTTGTTTGGTGGAGACCAGAATACCGATCCGAATAGAATTTTCGGCCAATATCGAAGCTTATTTTTTTTGAACTCGTCTATAAACCTGATATATGGCAGCAGAATATACCTCATTGGATTCACGCAATAGTCAGTATGTTTACTAAATAATCCGGACTCGGGAATATAATTTACTGGCTCTACATATGTTCCAAACAGTCTATCCCACAGCGTCAAACGTGCTCCAAAGTTGCACCCGGTTCTTTTGTTGTGAATTGGATCTCGAGAGTGATGCGTATAGTGCACACATGTCGTCATGAAAAATAAGCGCAACCATTTAAGCGGTCTGTAACGATTTTCAAGCGCATAAAGCGCAACTGAATGAGAGGGATCAATCCAAAGATTGATTAAAGCCATTGGTATTAGGAAGTAACCTGCATTAGAAAAATCATTGGTAAATAATTTTGCAACAAGAGGGAGCAACATCAACGAAGCGATACCATGCGCATTTAACAGAAAAAATCGTGGCTCTACACCGTGAGTAAGCTGAGTCAGATTTTCATTTCTGTGATGGTATATATGACCTAAGTTCCAGAATACCCTAACATTGTGGATCATCCTATGTGACCAATAAAAACAGAAATCTCCAAGTAACATGGCGATTAAAAAAGCAGATACACCGTCAAGATGAACGAGTGTAGGAATTGAAACAATAAATGAATCGTAACTATCAATTAAGTTCTCTACTGGTAAAAGACTAAAGCTGAAGACACCCAAAAACAGAATAAGAGAGTTAACGACAACCATATTTAGCATATTCGCATAATCGAAAGAGCGGCCAGTGAGGCGTTTGAAGAAAACCAAATCTGCTAGTCCGACAGCTAGACCCCAAACGATTTTTGCGACTGCGATACATATTAGTAGAGAATATAGCTCTGGCGAAATCCAGTCCTGCTGAATACTTTCTACCATATAAAATACTTCAACAGTGCCAGAATGATAAACGTCTATCATTCGCAGTACCTGAGGTTGCCAAATGCTCCAACCTATTACACCTATTGCTATAGTAATTAAAAACAATAACTTTGTTCTCGGTACTTCGATATTGTAGTGCCACATTTTTTTAAGCAGCTGTTTACCTGATTTAAAGGTTTTTGCACTATTGAGGATTCGCTCAGACATAGCAACTTTCCTTGTTTTGTTAGACCGAGCTGTAGAATATGTCGAATTCTATTGAAAATAATCAGTGTATTTATTATTTTACTATCAACCTGTGGTTTATAATCTAAAGCGTTAAATGAGTATTTATAGTGAAGTAGGGGCTTTTCATGCTGTTGTGGAGCAAGGGAGCTTCATAGGCGCTGCTAAAAAACTAGGAGTGAGCAGTACTGCTGTGAGCAACTCAGTGAAAAAGCTTGAGGCTCGGTTGAATGTGAGACTTCTTGAACGATCTACGAGAGTAGTTAGAGAAACCCACGAGGGTAGATCTTTTTATCAACAAAGTCGTTTGGCGTTTGCAAAGCTTGAAGAGTCCTTTGAAGAAGTCAAAGATAAATCGGAAATACTCGCCGGTGAAATAGTAATTGCTGCACCTACTGACTTAGCCAAGACGAGACTTCTCGGGGTTCTTGACTCCTTTTTGTCCATCTATCCCGAGGTTCGTTTTCGGGTAAACACATCTGACTTCGTGGAAGATTTATATTCCGGCGATATTGATATAGCAATAAGGTATGGTATTCCCAGTGATTCAAGACTCGTTGCGCGTCCTCTATCCGATAAGAGAAGAGTCTTATGTGTTTCTCCCGACTTTATACTCAAGCATGGCCATATACAACACCCCTCAGAACTATCTCACCTACCTTGCATCTGTTATAAAGTTCGAGACAAGATAGATAACGAATGGGTTTTCTATAATCGGTCGGGCCAACGAATCCAAGTGAAGGTAAATTCCCAATTTTGTACTGACAACAGCTCCATTGCCAGAGAGTGGGCCGTAAGAGGAAAAGGAATAGTATATAAATCTAGCGTGGACGTACATGAGGATATTAAGAAAGGTCGATTGGTGACAGCACTAAATCAATTTGTAGGCCAAGAGTCCGCATTAAATGTGATCTATCCCTCTGCTCGGTATCAGCCACTAAGAGTTAAATACTTAATAGATTGCCTAATTGAATTCCAGTGGTGAAGGTTTACGCTTTGATTTGATAGTTCATAACTGTAGCGTCCTGACTTCTTCTCCTGTCTGACTGCTAATTACATCTTACGTGGACCATGTTTAAGATTAATCACGCCACTAATTCCATTTATGTGGGACACCGTTATTTTTTGTTGAACTACGACGCGTATATGCAGTTGGTCATTTCATATTTCTAAGATAGTCAGGAGACGCTTGAGCGCTAAAATTGCGGTCCACCTTACTGTATTGGATTCGTGCCAGAGTATTAAGTCTAAAATTTAAGAAGCAGCAAGTTTGGCGTTAGAATGATTAACTATCGCTGTGACTTCAGCGGACACACTGCCGCCGCTTGGTCAGGCTGTTGCGAACGTTGGCCTCAACAAGGAATACAAAAAGCCAGAAATATTTCATGGCTGCAACATGAAATGAGGAGTGGTAGTGTTATTAAAAATGTACACTTTTAACTGTACTGACTCACACATAATTTGCTAGGTTCGGTTCGGATTTTGAATTAAACCAAATCTTACAATTCTCAACTGATTTATTGTTAAAAAGAGCGCAGGCCGTGTTAAAGCAAACATAGGATTTATGATGATGAAAACTGACCGGATTTTTAGTGAAGCGGATCACAGTTTACACCAAGAATTTTCTGCTCAAGATAGTCTTATCAACACAATTGACAATTCAAATCCAGCAGAACTTGTTATTGATAACCCGGCTTCATTTAACATCACCAAAGGGCACACTGATGATGAATCTTTTTCTCAATTGTCTGTTGATATTCCATCAGATGGCATGGATAAGATGGCTATCGCGTGGTGCAAAAAACGTGGACTTCATGGAGCGCTCGGTGGTCCAGTAGGTCGAGAGTTTGGCTCAGTGGATTGCGAATACAATGAGCATATTTCCTATACTATCGAACAAGAAGATGCTGAGCGAGTGGAAGGGGAAAGGCAGTCAGAGACAGAAAGTAATCTTGAATTTGATAACATTTTTGATGTTGTAGCAAACAGTTCAGAAAAGGCTAAGCTGTTAAAAGAAGAGTCCGATAAGTTTATTAATGATAGGGACGCTAGCGAACAAAAAGTGCTATTTTCGACGTTGCATACTAAGCATAAACGAGCGGCTTTTGGAATTCTCAACCATATCAGAGCTAGTCAATCGATGACGAAACTTCACTGTTATCAGCAATAGAAGAGGCGTTGCTAGAAGAACATGTCATGTCTGACAATGAGGATTTTTAGAGTCTGACTGGCAATTTGAAATTAGATTAGTTGCTTTAGGAGTTGAATAGAGCATTAATTAGCGCGAAGAGCGTTATGGATCTACAAAAATCGTAACGGTTACTTTCGTGATAAAGATTTCAAGCCCACATGCATCTAAAAAGTATATCCTTCAAATTTTATGATTATTACCTTGCCTCTTGATATGTTTTTCACCCCATCTTTCTATTTTCGGCCCAAAATGATTGATGACAAACACACCGATAACCAATACAAAACCTGTTATAGGTAGAGCCCATGAAACGAACTCGATACCGCTGATGCCTGTCATGCTCTTCTCCGACAACAAGATAAATTCTCACACCAAGACCGATTCCTACTAATTCAAAAGCCACTGCATAGCCTCAACATTGTTATCATTTTATTTGATTTGTTATCATTTATTGTGAAATTTTACTTTATGAAGTAACAACCTAAAGCAGTACTTCCCTACCCGATGTTTGTACACGATATTTCCCCCAGTGCTTTTACTCGATGCTGTCGACGCAAAGCCCTTAGCCTAATAGAAAGCCCTAGTCTCATATAAAATAATATCCGCACATTCTATAAAAGATAATGGCCACATGACTTACTGCACGCTTCGTATTTCCCCACACGAATGTAAAGCTGCTTTACACTTTATTTCAGGCAATAGCACTAAATTTACGTTAGGATAGCGCTTCAGAATACCGCCTAAATTTCACCTATTTCACTATGTAAAACACTATCTACTGCGCTATCGAGCTAGACTAGCGCTAACCTTGCTTCTTAGTTTGCTGACATACTAGCTACAGCCCGGTAGATTTCTACTTCAAAGGAAAATCTTATGAAAGTCTTATCTTTATTCGTTATCGCTACATTATCATTTTCGGCACACGCTTCTGCCAACGACACGCTTAACAAACTAAAAGGTATGTTGGGTGATGCCAGTACATCCACTTCACAAACCACAGAAGCGGCTGAGGCTAGCTCGTTAGATGTGTCTAGTTTGGTAAGTATGGTGTCAGAAAATTTAGGCGTAAGTGAAACACAATCTGAAGGTGGTTTAGCCTCTATTTTTGATTATGCTAAAGGCAACCTGACTACTGCTGATTATTCAGAACTTGCCAGTGCGATCCCTGGTTTAGATTCTTTATTAGAAAACGTACCTTCAGTAGCAGCAGATTCTACAAATGGCGGCTCAACTATGTCTGGATTACTAAGCAAAGCTTCTGAATATAGTAGCTCTCTAGGCTCTATTAACGAATTAAAGCAACAGTTCGATGCGCTTGGCTTAGATGCCGATATGATAAGCAGCTTTATCACACAAATTAACACTTACCTAAACAGCAATGAAGAAACACAGTCTTTACTTCAGTCTGGCTTAGGTAATTTAGCCTCAATGCTTTAATATTTATTTTTGGCGGCTGTATTAGTGATTGACCTATGCCATCACTTATTCGTCGCCTTTTTCTCTTCTTTTTAATACGTCTAGAATAATTATGCCCATAAAAAACTTAGCTACCTCATTTAAGCAGCAACCTAAATGGCGGCGTATTGCTACCTACTTTCTGTTGGCATACTTATTCTACGCGTTAATACTGGGCCTTGTTGCGCCTATGGTTCTTGAATCCAAAGCACCAAAAATATTGAGTGAACGGTTAGGCCGAAATGCCAGTATCGAAAGCATTCGTATCAATCCTTTCTTGCTGCGTGCCAGGGTGTCTGGGCTTTCTATTGATGAAGCTAGTAACGATGAACCATTCATTGCGTTTACACTGCTGGAAGTTGATGTGGGCTTTTGGCACACCCTATTCAGCTTTACCCCTACCCTAGAGCACATCTATCTAAATGCCCCTTATGCACGCTTTGCTCGGGTATCGGAAGGTGATACTTCACTAGCGTCTGATCAAAATACCACCGTATTTAATTTTTCTGACATTATAGATACGCTCGCTAAAGCTAATCACGATACAACCGAGCCTGAAGCGCAAGAGCAAAGCGAAATACCTCATATTCGCTTGGGGAAATTTCGCCTGAGCAATGGCCACATTTCAGTGGCCGATTATGTCACCGACACACAGCTTGATTATCCAGAGTTGTCTTTTACGCTAAACAATCTTGATACCCTAGCCACTTCCTTAAATGTAGATGCAGACCAAAGTCAGGTTAGTGGCGCTGATAATAACTCCATAAGTGCAAAGAACAGCACTGAAAATAGCAGCAAAGAAGAATCAGCCAACCACTATTCTTTTACCCTCGCGACCACCGAAGGCGGCAGCGTTCAATTCGATGGGCAGTTTCAGCTGTCTCCCATAGATATAGCGGGTAGTTTTGAGGTTAGCCAAATTGCGTTAGCTCCGCTTTGGCCATTATCTGATGACCTGATTGATGCGAAAATAACAAACGGCGCCCTAAGTTTTTCCCTGAATTATCATCTATCAGAAAACAATAATAATTTTCGCTTTCAAGCAAATAATGCCGACTTATCTTTGTCTCAATTAGTTGTCTCAGACAAAGAAAGCCCTAGAATTAAGCTTGCTGAATTACGTGTCAGCGACATAAGCCTAGATACCGAAACGCAGCAGGTTAATGTTGCTAATTTTAGCCTAGAACAGCCTTGGATAAGTGCTCAAATCGACAAATCGGGTGTAGATTTAGTATCAATATTTACCCCAAAAGGATTCGATGAAAAAGCTTCGCAAGCGGCCTCGAGCACTTCGTCCACAGGCCCGACAGCCGCGACAAAAGCCTCACCTGCGACGCCTCCCGCAACCGCGCCAACTTCATCAGATTATAGCGCCAGCGCAGCGCCAAACACAGGGAGCTCAGCTTCTGTTGATGCCACACAAAGTGATAAAGCGGCGTGGCGGGTAGTACTGCAAGCGTTCGCGTTAAACGAGGGCGATGTACTCGTACGAGAAAGTATGGTTTCTGACGGGGTCAATTGGCGAGTATTTCCGCTAAATTTAACCACGGGCGTTATAGATTCTACCCTTACAACCCCAATCGATTACACTATTGATATGAAGCTCGGTGGCAGCCTAGCGCAGTCTTCCACTTCAAGCCTATCAGCCACTTCATCGATAACTACACCCGCTTCATCAATAAGCAGTAAAGGCGCTATTTCGGCAAATGAACAAGCCGTGTCGGGGACTATTGATATCAGCCAATTCGGCCTTTCCCAACTTCAGCCTTATGTGGCGCAGTATTTAAATCTTGCTCTTGAAGATGGCAGTGCAGATCTTTCAGGTAGTTTTGAAGCCAATAGTGACAGTAAAGTAGTATTTAATGGGCAGGCGAGCATAGCGTCACTCACGGTTATCGATGATTTAAAGCAAGAGCCTTTGCTGCAATGGGCCGACCTTCAAATTAAAGGTATTAAGTATAATTCTACTGACAGCACCCTTTCTTTAGAAAAAATCACGCTGGATAAACCCTACGCTAAGCTATTAATCGCTGAAGACAAGCAAACTAACTTCAGTAATATTGTAGTAGAACAAACTGCCTCCCCCTCTATTTCGACACCAGAAACCAAAACCCAACCTGAATCTAAACAGGGAGCTCACCCCAGCGCTGACGAAGAAGTCTCTGAGCTTGTTATTCGCATTGGTGAAATTGTCTTTAATGATGGTAGCGCCTACTTTGCTGATAATTCTTTGCGCCCTCGCTTTGCTTCTGGAATTGAAAGCTTAAACGGCAGCATTACTAAACTCTCATCAAATGCCGACACCGCCGCAAATGTAGACGTAAAGGGTAAAATAGATGGCTACGCGCCAGTTGCTTTGTACGGCGCGATTAACCCGCTAATAAAAGATATCTTTTTAGACCTCACTTTCACCGTAGAAGGCGCGGAACTTAGGTCAGTAAACCCTTATTCAGGTACTTATATGGGGCACTTTATTGATAAAGGTTTATTGTCCCTCGATATTCAGTATTTATTGGAGGATAACCAATTAGCGGGCAATAACCATGTAGTCATTGACCAACTTACCTTAGGTAGGAAAACAGACTCTGACCAAGCGCTTAGCTTACCGCTTGGGCTGGCCATAGCTTTATTAGAAGACTCAAACGGTGTTATCGATCTAGGTCTTGAAGTATCGGGTGATTTAGATAGCCCAACCTTTGGGTTCGGCTCTATTATATTAAAAGCAATTGGTAACTTAATCACGAAAGCGGTGACTGCGCCCTTTTCGTTGTTGGCGAACTTAGTCGGCAGCGACGACGATGAGCTTAATGAAATTGACTTCACGCATGGCTCATCGCAGTTAACTGATGCTGCATCAAGTAAACTCGCTACCCTTGCCGATGCGCTAACAAAACGCCCTGGACTTCGCGTGAATATTGAAGGCACTGTAGATGAAGTACCTGACGCTTATGAACTAGCAGAACAGAAACTGCAACAACAGCTGTTGGCCCTTTCTGGTCAAGAGGCGCTACCAGAAAGCTTGTCGCCAAGTACTATGCCGATAAGCGGCCCTCTCGCTGACGCATTAAGTGAGTTATTCGTTAGCAGCACCGGCAAAACAGTAGAAGAAGAACGCGTAGTGGTAATAGCTAAATTGCAGCAAAGCGGTGAAGATACAGGTAAAGATACTGCAGATAGCGAAACAACACCTGTTCAAGTAGCACCTGATGCCGCGCAAGTCGAACAAGCACTCTATATCGCCATGTACAATCAAGTAAGAAGTGCCATGGACATACCGAAGCGGGAACTTGCCCATTTAGCTGATGCCCGCGCCAAAACGGTGAAAAACTTCTTGGCAAATGAACTTGCGGTAGACGCGAATCGTCTGTTTTTACTGAATAGTCGACAACATTTACAGCTTAAAAAGAGCGGAGTCGCCTTAACGCTTGAGGCTAATTAACTCTTCAGCCAGCTCATTCATATTTCTCAATGCTACTTATTACAATTTTGTTATTGCGTGCTAGCCGCGTTATTAGGACGCGGCTAATACTGCAATAAGCAGCATAGAAAGCATCTCTGAAGGCTCTTCTGAATAATGCCCGTTGTCTTCGCCACCTTCATTTGCCACAGCTTTGAAGAACGGGGTGCTATGGGGTTTAGTGAGTGCGATAACGTTATACGACGCATCCCCTCGGCGGGTTGCGTTACCTGTGTACATGGCCATTACACTACGTAATTTATTGCTCGATATAAAACTGCCAACACTATTTAATATTTCAGCCTCATAACTTTTGCTCACTTGTACTCCCCTACCCGAGTTAATCAATATATTGGCCTGAGCTTCAGATATTGCATAAATATCAAAGCTTCGAGAGTCAATCATTTCATAAGGCCCCACATCACCGATAAGTACGTAAGCTTTGCGCACTTTGTCATTGGGTGGTGAGAACATCGCCATGGCATTCGATACCGCCTCTGGTACATCGGTTTCACCTGGTAAAAGCTCAAGCGCATCTATCTGCTGAATGAAGCCTGCCCGAGATGCTTTTGTAATAACAACACTTGGCACAGTGACAAACTTGCCATCACCACCATAGGCCACCACACCAATCTTAAATTCCCGAGTAACCTTGGGCACTTCAATAGTGAGCCGCTTAATCGCGTCTTTTAATCGCTGCAAAGGCACTGCCATCGAGCCGCTGATATCAATGGTGATCACTAACTCTATCGGATATTTATTTATGCCTTCTGCAAGTTCTTGCTTGGCTTCTTCCAAGCTTTTTTGGGCAGAAGCTAACTCTTTTTTGGTCTGCTTGGACTCGGCTTTAGCTGCATCAAGTTCTTTTTTAATTTCACTTATAGATTCGGGAGAAGAACCCGTGTTGGGGAAAAACGGCAGTGCAATAATCGCTAAAAACATGAATGCCCCCATTGCCGAGGCAAACAGATCAAGTGCAGACATACTAAATACGTTGACTTCCCTGTTACGTAATTTCATAAAGCCTCGACATTAATGGAGCGCTAAAAATCGTTTGCCAACCCAGTAAGGTAATCATTCAGCTAGCGCCAACAGCACGGTCCCTACGAAAGATCCGCCACCAGTGACAAACTTACCGCCCCCAGTCTCTGCTAATTGTTTTAAGTAGGCACGTCCGAGGGCATTCTGAGTTGGCACGAAAACCGTTGAAACTTGGCTTTTCTCACCACTTTGATTAAACCGACTCGCCTGCCCTAGTACTTGTGAAGAAACGCTGGCGTATGCACCATTATCGCTAATAAAAATAATGGTTTTTGATTTGGACGAAGCGCGCCACTTCAAAGCTAATGCTTTGTTCATTGCAAGATTTATCGCTTCTTCGCCGTCTTGGTTACAGTTATGACTACCAGCGCGCATGGTATTCACAAAACGTTGTAACTGATTAACCGAACTCGTATTTAGCTTAATGATATCGTGACTTTTTATTGCCCCTCTTGGCTCGCATCTGTCTTTAAAATCAATGACGCCAAGTGCCGCATCAGGGGATAACTTCATCAACAAATTGGCGATGTCGACAATTTCAGCCCTCAGCCCCTTAACTTGTTTATCCATGCTAGCGGTTGTATCAAGCGCAATTACCATATCCATGGTAGGAAACGATATCTTAGATGTGCTTTGCTCTTCGTCTAGTTTCTTTTGAACTTCATCCCTTTGCTTTGCTATCTCCGCTTTTTGTTTTTGTTCTTCGGCAATTTGCGCTTCCGCTTTTTTAAGCTCGCTTTTAATGTCGGCCACTCGCTCAGCTGAATCTCCCGTATTGGGGAAAAACGGCAGCGCGATGATGGCTAAAAACATAAAAGCGCCCATGGCAGACGCAAATAAGTCCAATGCCGACATACTAAATACGTTTACTTCCCTGCTACGCACTTTCATTTGGTTTCACCTGTTCTTTCAGCTAAGACGGTAAAAAATGAACAGAAAAAGTCACCGTTCCTATTCGAAGGGTATCGCCATTTTCTAGTTCAGCCTTCGTGTTTGGCGCTAAGTCTTTATCATTTATGGCAGTCCCATTTACGCTGCTTAAATCTTCAATCATTACCTTATTGTCTATCAAGATAACGTTTAAATGCTCTCTTGAAACACCCGGCACATTAATAACGTAGTTTGCTTTTTGTGCTGAACGGCCTATTAATATGCCGCCTTCGGTTCTGGCTAACGTAGACCCAATAACTTTAATACGATGCTCACCACCTGCTTCATCTTTGCCATCTAGAACAATGTCGTCGAACGTTGCCGACGCCATACTGAGCGCTTCTTGTGCCGATGCCACTTTGGCTTTCTCTGCCGATAGTTGTTGCTTGTTTTCCGAGGCCTCTTGCTCTACTTCAAACAGTTTTTTTCTACGGCGGCTTAAAACAATAAGTACCACAATCAGCACTAGAATGATTGGAATTGCATAGTAAATAAGTTTTTGTTGCTCACTTTTCTTTTCTTCTTCGAATTCCTGCTCTTTTTGTTTACTCTTCGCTTCGGTTTCTTTTACTTTTTCTTCTTGTTCTTTAATCGCTTTTTCAGCATCTTCCAGCTTTTTCTGTTGCTCAATAGTTTGCTGCCTGGCTTCTTCTAGTGCCTCTTCGGCCTTTTGACGCTCTGCATCTTGGCGGGTCGTATCAGCTTTAGCCTCTTTTAGCGCTTTTTTCTTTGCTTCCGCTTCCTTCTTTAACTTTTCAAGCTCTTCTTCCACCGCTTTGCGTTCAGCTTCTTGCCTCTCAAGTGTTGCTTGCTGCTTTTTCTTTTCTTCTTCTAACGCGGCCAGTTGGTCTGCTTCAGACAAACAGCTATTTTCTGATTCTGTAAAATCTATGTTGTGCTTAGTAAGGAACGCTTTTAGCGTTGTTAAGTTGGTTGCGGCAGAAAATGATGAAGACAGTTTAAGGCGCTTGTCGAATACCCCTTTGGTATCGCTAACACTTACGCCTAATAGCTCTTGGCAGTTGTTCACTAGCGGCGCACCAAACTCCCCTTCAGTTAATAATACCGTATGCTGCCAGCGCTGTTCAGGGTGGCTTTTATTTACAGGAAGTATGGAGTGAAGAGTACCTGCCGTAGAGAGTCCATTTAGCTTCACCAAATAGATTTTGCTACCAATGGCAGAATTCTCTTTCGCCACCACCACAGGGGTACCCGATAGTCCATTCACATGTAGAATAGCTAAGTCTAAGCTTTCATCTTTTGCTGATAGGTCAGCTATCAACTTTGCCTTGCTAGTAGGGTCGGTGACGACATACTGATTGCCTTGCGCTAGCAGTTTGTGGTTGATAATGATGGTTTCGTTTGCAACCAACGTCGCAATGCCTGTTTGCTCAATTTTTCCATCATCAAGCACCTCTATAGGAACGGTAGTAAAGGCATAGGATGGCAAAGTAAAAAGTACCCAAAGTGTAATAAACATCCCTACTCTATACACAAGTGTATTCCTCAAATTATCTATCAGTTGATTTAGTTAATGGGTAGATGGCTCTTCTAATGTTTCACCCGCTTCCGGCTGCACCGTAGCGGGCTCATTTACCACAGGCTCTTTTACCTGCATGACAATAAGCGTCGCGTTGTCTTGCTTGGGTCGCTCTTGTGCTTTAACCGCATTTAACAGTGCTATTGTTAGTTCAGCACTATCATTTGAAGACTGTTGGCATACCCCGATAATGGTTTCATCACTACAACTTTCCACCCCATCACTAGCCAAAATAAGCAAATCATTTGGTTTAAGCTCTCTAGAATCGTCCGGCGCATCAACCCGTTCAATATTTTCGCCCATGACTGCTTCGAGTAATTGAGAACGAACCGGTGATGTCCTTGCTTCCTCGCTTGATATTTCGCCTAACTCCACTTTTCTAGCCAAGACTTCCGACATAGAATGGTTTTCGTTAAGTCGCACCAACGTTTTGTTACGCAGTAACCACATTGGGCTGTCTCCTACACTTAACCACTGTAGATGTAAGCCATCAAAAACTGCCGCTATTAACGTGGTTCCCATACCTGATAACTCAGGGTTTTCTTTTACCTGATGATAAATAGCAAGGTTGGCCGCATCTAACGCGTTAATTAAACGCTGCTTAATATCTTGTTGATCGCTCTCAATAAATTGCTGTTTGAATGTATCGATAACCAAGCTACTGGCGATATCTCCCCCAACATGCCCCCCCATCCCATCAGCTAACAGCAACAACCGGAAACCGTTAGGCCAAGTTACTACTGAGGCACTGTCTTGTTGGCTTTTTCGAGCGCCAATTATTTGAGACCAAGCCACCTGAACCGAATACATGATCAATCCTCTTCCATACTTTCCCAAGTGAAGTTTTCGCCACACAAAGGCACAAATCTCAGTGTGGTTTCACCAATAGAAATATGACTAAAAGCAGGTAATATCATGGGCTGCAGTACGGGCGCAGGCTGGTTATCTAAATAGGTCATATTGGTACCTGAGCCCGGCTGAATATAGAACTGATTACCCCTAGGATCGTAAGAGATAGTGGCATGATTAGCCCTTGATACTTGCCCATCACCAAAATCAACACTGACTCTTTCAGATGCACTTCGCCCAATACTATTTTGACCAAAGCCCAATTTTAAAAAGTGCCCTTTACCTGGCCCTTTTACCACCACTAGCCAACCAGAGATGGGGTCTTGCATAGGATCAGGCATAGAATGTGGTGACTGCGCGGCGGTTTCAGTCGTACTGACTGGCGGCGCACTAGGTCTTCTGTTTCCCCCTACCACAGTGGGTAGTGCATCAATGTCATCGTGTTCTGATATTTCAGCGTTTTCTCGAATATCAACGGACTCAGAAGGTGTTGTCGATTGCTGCCGGTTTGCTGGGGTCGTTGAAGGTTCATCAAATATTAAACCCGAATTTGCAGGCCTTGATGGGCTGGAGCTGGAGGGTATAGTATTAACGGGGGTAGCGTTAGAGGGGGTGGTCACTGTTGGCCCGTCATTAGCGGTATTGCTACCTATACCACTCGCGCGAGTTTCAGGTTCGATAGGAGCTATGACTGACGGCATATCAACTGGAACGCCATCAGGGCCTCGTTTAATCGCCATGGTGCACCTCTATTTGTTTTCGTAAAGTCTATTAATTAAATTATCCATACAATATTGACCGGCACTATTAAGTGCCATTTCTTCTCTGGCCTGCACTATATGCAGTAAGAAAACCAATATCGCTGACATGATCAGCGCCACTAACGTGGTGTTGAATGCTAAACCTAAATCTGTGGTGAGTAGCCCTAGCCACTCTCGAATAGCATCTGTGTCTGATACATCGGGCATGTCTGCCGCCGACGATAAGGCTAATGCAATACCCACCACCGTACCGATAAACCCCAGCGTAGGTATTAACCACACAAGGTATCGCAACATATTAAATTTGAGCTCTATTTCATGCTGCATTAACTCAAGGCTAGAATTCATCAAGGAGTTGGCTTGGTCTGCTGAATTACTGCCTTGGAATTGCAGGATCACCCGTTTGGTGAGCCGTTGAACAAAGAAGTGTTGAGCAACTTTTCGCTCGCATATACCGGTATAAATAGGTACCAGATCTTTCGCCCTCAGCATAACGTCGTCTTCTTCAGGCAAAATATAAAGCTTAAGCTGCTCTAACTCTTTGGCTGAACGATTGTGCCTAACCCACATTTCGCCTAGCCCGATGAAGAACATGAGCCACATGAGGTTTTGTAAGGTAGCGGGAAACATACCACTGCTGCGATCGAACAATACGTCGCCCACGTTTATTTGACCGGTTTTGGCTTCGCTGACAGGAAGTATTAATGCAAATACGCCAACCACAAATATGGTGATAAATATGGCGACTAAAGCCACAATAACCCGATATTTCTGCTCGTCTGATTCCAATAAATTCATAACGTTTACCAATCCATGTTTCATGTTAGCTATTTACGAGGACGATTCAATTTCACCCGTAGCAGTGTTGCGAATAGGCTTAAATGACATAGGCTCGACATCTTCATTCACTTCTTTTTGCTTTAAAAAGCCCGCCACTGCGGGCGAATTTATAATGCTACTGAGCTTAATTTTTTTCGTTCCTAATACGAGGGAATCGGCTCCGTCTATGTAGCCTTGCTTAAGCGGCTTCCACTCGCCGTTTTTTTTCAAAAAAGTGCCGTGAGTCGACATACGATCTGCGCAAAAGTAGCGCCCGTCATTGGTGACAGTTATTTCCATGTGAATGCGAGAAATACTCGGGTCTGCAATACAGATATCAGCTTGGCTCGACCTACCTACTGTGTAAGTTGCAAACGCCATATCACTCTTCCAGCGCATATCGGGCTCGCATGGCCACAATGTCTTTTATACCTGTAGATACAATACCCACCTGCTTTTCCACACTGTTTACTTGTGAGTCCAATTGCTTTAAATCGTTAACCAGTTCATCTTGGCTACCTTCTTTCTCGCGAAGCTGCGCATTTTTATTTTCAATGAGCTGAGCACTGTCTTTGTTCTGTTGATCAAGTGCTAGGGTTTGCTGTTCAACTTGTGCTATTTCCTGTTTTAAATCGGCAAGCTGCTGCTCGGTGAGTTCATAGGTAGATAACTCTTTTTTAACCAAAAAAAGCTGACTTTTATAATAATCAACTTCTTCATCTACCCCTTTCACTCTGCTATTTAAGGTATCCAGTTTTTCCTGCATACTCGCAATGGTTTTTTCATCGAGTCCGCTAATACTTGCCCAAATTCGCTCCCCCGTGCTCTGTTCTCTAGGATCAGCAGATACTGCACAGCCCACCACCATTACACTTAACATTACCGCAGCTACTTTATTAAAAGGGTTCATTTATAAGCTCCTTAGCCTGCAATTAGGCTAGTAAGTGCGGTACTTTGTTCATCGAGCTGTGACGACTGGGTTTGAATAGAAGCCAGCTGCATTGAAAGTTGATTACGCTTAGCCAGTAGCTCTTCATGCGCCTGTTGAGTCTTTGCTTTATCTTCTGTTAGCGACGCAATTTCTTCCTCACTGTCTTCAAGTGCACTGTCTAAATATAAAAGCGTTTCGTCGTAGCGAGTTTCAAGCATTTCATTTTCTTCTCGCAGTGCTTTGACTTCACTTAGAAGTGCTGTTGCCTCAGCAATTTCGGCTTTGGTTAATGACGCTTTGCTTTTAAGCAACTCAACCCTATCTTCCATGGTAGTAATATTTAACTTGGTTGCTGCCAACTCGTCTTCGCGTGTTTTAATCGCGTTTTCAGACGCTTCAATCTCTGACTCTAAGAACTCGTAATTACTGGCATAATTCATCCGTCTTATGGCTATCGCCTCACCTATGTATTTTCCCAATTTATCGCCTGCTATCCCTCCGATCGCGGCACAAGTCGCCATCAAAAATTTGTTGCCATCAAACTTTTTGTAACACGCATACCCCCCAACAATTGCACCAATAACTTGGCCGACAGTCCGAGCAGTACTGATATCCTCTTTACCTAATTCTTCAACTGGCGAACTCACTTCAAATGAGCTGAAGTCCATGCCGCCTTCGCTACTGTTACTTTGATTACTCTCTGGTGTTAAAGCCCCCATCAAGCTTTCTGCTGTATTTGCACACCCAGTCATGAGTAAGCATGCAATGGTCACTGGTACTACTTTGTTTAACGTATTCATTTTTAAATCCCTATTAAATTGACAAACGTCTTTCAAGTTCGTATTTCTAGGCTGGTTTTAACCGCACACTTTAGGAGTAACGGTTATTCGTTTTTCTAGTAACTCAATGACTTCGCTCTTTTCATTTAATTTAGAAGCTTCTTGGACAAGTAACTTTAACGACGCTAGGTATTCTGCTTTATCGTACTTCCCTTTTTGTTTACTCGACTTTATGACTTCATCGAATACATTATTAATATGTTGTGAGTTTGTTTGATGACGAGTTACTAAATCGGCAGCTCGTTCTCTGGCTTTCGCTAAACTCTTTTCAATATTTAGTGTTCGGTTTTCAATGCCAGAACGCAGTAGCTCAATATTTCTCGTTCCAGCATCATCCATATCATCGATTTCTTCCATTGCACATAGCATGCGGTTTTCAATAGTATTGCTGTCGTTATCCATCTCTGCTTTGGTGACCAGAGAGTAAATAATATCGATTTCTTCGTTTACCAAAATCTCACTAGAAGCAGTGCTACTTTTGGTTGCTTGTAAACCATAAAAGCCGCCTAGCAGAACGACAACCGCCGCACAAAGCGCGCCGACCCACATTTTGAAGTTGTTTTTAGTGGGGGGAGTTGTCGATTGATGTTGATTCGCGTTCGCCCCAGCATTGTTGGGAACGGGCCCTGGACTGTACCCCGAGTTACCATTAGCAGATATAGGTTGAGACGTAGAAAGCCCTGCCGTGTTTGGCCCCGATACACTATGTGACTTGGATGAACTAGGATTGGAATCGGTGGCCTGCGGATGTGCAACATGCGATGGATAGCTTGGTGGAAACTGAGACGCTGAGGCCGATGAATCTAACCGAGTAGTTTGTTGTTCGTCTAGCCCAACCTGTGGTGTTACGGGTACGCCTTGTAACGCAGCTATAAGTTCATTAGCAGATTGAAAACGCTCACTAATACGAATTGATATTGCTTTTTTAATTGTATTAATAAAATTTTCAGAGAATTGCTCTTTAAGTTCATCCAGTCGGATTAGGGCAGGATCTGCTTGGCCTTGCAATACTCTAGCGGTACGGTCTTCAACCCGGGGAGGGTTGGCATTAAGAACAATTCGCCACATCATTGCACCAACTGCGTGAATATCCGTCCAAGGCCCTAGATCACCCTCTGAACCTACCTGCTCTAACGGAGCATACCCATAAGTTTGCATTTGATTTTCAGACTTCTGCGTGTGGCCAAAGTTTTGTTTTGCAGCTCCAAAGTCAATCAACAATGGGCGCTCGTCACTTGAGCGAACAAAGATATTAGCGGGCTTAATATCTCTATGTAATACACCTTGGTCGTGTATATACTGCAAGCCTTCGAGCACAGGTATCATTAGTTTTATTATTTGCGCTTCAGTGAGTGGACATTCTTGTGCTGTGTGAGCTTTAAGAATCTGAGCGAGTTCTTTTCCTCGCTCTAAATTCATTACTAGATACGCTGTTCCATTGTATTTGAAGAAGTCTTTGCAGCGAATAATGTTGGGATGGTCATCAAACTGGACGAGCTGCTTTGCTTCATCGAGAAATTTTTGAATACCGGTTTCAAATTCTAGTTCGTCTGACTGGCTTAGAGGGTACACGGTCTGACCATCACGAGTAGCACAGTGCTGCGGCATAAATTCTTTAATGGCCACCAAGGAATCAAGATGCGTGTGGCGCGCTTGATAGACAATACCAAACCCACCAACCCCAAGGACTGACTCTATTTGATATTGTTGAAGTTGCGTACCAGCTGGTAACGCGAGCTTGTGCACCTGACTGCTCATTCTTCCCTCTGCAGTGGTAAATACTTACCTGTATATTTGCATTGTGTGTTGCACTTTATACTGCCCTTAGTGTGCAACTTTTTTTCTAATTATTGGCGCAGTTGTCAACATCTTTTGATGTCACTAAAAACACACCACCTGATCAAAATTTAAACAGCAATAAAAGATATACACCAAAGAAAATAACGAATCAATCTTTTAAATAAACACTATGTGTTTATTTTTTGATCAGTAGTATTTGTATGGAAAACGATCAATACTACACAGCGCTAGTGAAAAGTATTTAGGCCTTTTCGTTGTTCTACGCACTTACAAAAATAATGAATTGCGATTTCAATGGCGCCAAGGACAGGTACAAATATGATACTTTCAGCTCCCTCTTTTTTGTCTTTTCCTCATTTTTCTTTAGGGAAACATAGGCAATTCTCCCAGTTATCAAGCCTTCTCTTGCTTCCTTTTAAACAGATAAAGCCTGCAGTGAATCTACTGAGTTGCTTGATTCGACGGTGACTTTTCAATAGCGGCTTTTCTTAAGGAAGAGAAATATGTACAACAAGTTTCGCGTTTATTCTGCTAGTCATATTGGTCATCGCGAAGAGAATCAAGATGCTCATGCGGTATTAACAAAACCACAATATGGCGAGTTTCTATGTGTGGTTGCAGACGGCATGGGCGGCCATAAAGGGGGGGCGTTTGCAGCACAAAAAGTGGTTGATGTCTGCACACAAAAGTGGAATGAAAATGACAGTATTGAAGCACCCGAAAATTTTCTTACCGAATTGGCATTTTCCGCACATAGTGCAATTCTAGATTCACAAATTGAAGAATTCGCACAAGCCCAATCCCTCGTCTGCATGCTCTATGTCAACCTAGCACAAAGTATCTTCATGTCGATGCATGTGGGCGATTGTCGAACATTTCAGTTTAAAAACGAAAGCTTCGTTAAACGAACCGTAGATCAATCTCTCGCTCAACTTCATGCATTAAAAGGCGATATTTCAGATGATGAAATTGCGTCGCATCCAGACCAAAACAAAATTTATTCAAGTTTAGGCGGTAGTGAGCCCCCTTCCCCCCTAATTGAACGTTACGAGACAAGCGGTAACGTGTTTTTGGTTTGCTCTGATGGTTTCTGGGAGTTATTCACTCAACAATCATTAGGGGGAGTACTTGAAAACATTGAAAGCGACAAGGATTTAGACACCCTAATACAGCAGCAATTAGCCAACAAAAATCAACATGACAATACCACCGCCATATTAATAAAACTGTGGCCTGAAGAAACTGCAGGTTCAGGGCCAACGCCCCAGGAACAATATGGCATTAAATCGCCCGAGCCTGAACTACTAAAGCCGGAATCCGCTGAGAAGGAATCAAATCGTGTTGAAGTTCCTACAGAAGAGAATATTGATCCAACACAATTTCACAGTGACTTAAAGAGCAGCACGGTAAAAAACACGGCAGAGCAATCTTCACATAGTCAGTACAAATTACTGCTAGGGCTGGGAGTGCTCATCATCCTAATTACATTAGGATATTACTTCCTGAGTCGCCCCATCAGCATCGACAGTGCGTCACTACCACATCAAAAGACAAGCAATGCTAACAGTTCAGAAGCTAACCCGCCTACAGAATCTAATCAGCCTATACCTCTACCCCGCTCAGACTCAAATAGTCAGACTAAGCAACAGGATAACTTACCACTTGAGTCTAGTGGTAAGTCATCAAAAGAAGTCATAGGAACCGACACATCTTCTGCTGACTCAGAAAATATCGAAACCCGAAGAAGCACTCCAGATATTCCTGTATCAAGTATTGATGATGCTATCGAGAAAACGGAGGAAGCCCTTCGAGAAGACGGCGGCTTAGGTGAAGACGATGAACTTAAAGTAGCCAACCGCGGGCGTGAGATAGGTAATAGTCAAGTTATTAAACTCCAGCAGTTCTACAAAGGCTTACCTGTTTATGGCGCCGAAACAATTACCCTTGTTCGTGAAAACAAGATAGCCAGCATAAATAGCAAAACGCTTAGCGATATTAATATAGACACCTCTCCGGCACTGTCTGCTGACGAAGCATTTACGTTAGCGGAAGACGAGGTTAAATCGACATTAAGAATGCTTCAGCAAGCCCAGCTCATCATTTTCAAAAAAGGAGAAAACTACTTACTTGTATGGCGCGCTGAAGTTGAAAAAGCAACCGGTGAACAGGTAATGCTATTCCTAGACAGCAGTAACGCCTTAGTTGTTGAAGAAATTAGCCTACATATTTCTGAAGGCCTTGTAGATGAAACAAAATGAACGCCAATCAAGGTACATAGGAACCAAAACGAGTAGTATATGTTTGGCATTTATTTGCTTTTATCTAATAGCACCTGCGGTAGGCGCGGAGAAAATTGGCATTAACCGCGCGCCTCAATCACTGGAAGAGCAATCAACGCTTAGTACGCAAGCAGAAAGACAAGAGTGGGTAAAAACTGTCTTATCAGAACGATTTAATTTAAGTAAAGAGAGCGCACTTCACACCACTTCAGAACAGCAACTACATTCCTTTAAAATAGTTGCAGTAAACCAAACATATAAAAATATTCCGGTAGTTAATTCAGCATCTCGTTTGGTTTTAAATGCGCAACATCAACCTATATATATATTAGGTACACATAGTAATATTGAGCCCTTAGAACCAGCGACCGCCACATTTAATAGTGAACAAGCACTATCAACACTAAACATTACAAATGGGGCTGATGTAGCATCGAGGCTCGTATATTGGCCTTCGTCGCAGGGCCAGCATATTTTGGCTTATGAATTTGAAGGAGAGTTTAGCACCTCGTTTGGTTACGCTCTTTCTCAACGTGTATTTGTTAATGCTACCACAGGTAAAGAATTGGACCGGGAGCCTTTATTTCACACTGCCATGCACCGCCAAATCAACAACTTTTCCGCAGCTTGTGAAGAATTCAAAGTTAAATTTCCGCTTATCCCACCGCTAACCGATAGAGTTGAAGCGCGAGCAATGAAAACCCATGCGCGAACAGAAGGCAGCGCACCTAGTAATGATGATTCTGTAGAAACCGCATTTGCATTACTAGGTAATGCCTATGAGTTTATGGATACCGTGCTCGGTATGGATAGTATTGATGGGAATGGCTTGCGCTTAAATATGTTTATCAACGTTCACTTTTTAAAGGGCATGCCTACTATTCAGTGTTATGGCGATGTATTCAATGCCATGTGGATGTCGAGAAAACAGTCACTATATGTGCCGAAAGAGGGGCTTAATTACATTGAAATTACCATGCATGAATTGGCACACGGCATTGTTTCAAACGGCAGTAATCTGGAATACTCTTTTCAATCAGGCGCGCTGAATGAATCTATAGCCGACTCAATCGGCATCGCCTTTCGCATTTGGTTAGAGCATGCTAACAAGCAGACAAATTCAACTAAAATTCCCAGAGAGTATTGGTTATTACGAATGCCTTCGGGTCCAGAAAGGGACTTAGCCGATCCTAGTTCGCTGAGTTTTGGAGCGAGTGCCTACCCAGACCATATGAATGACTTTCTGAATTGGCCGATAAAGAAAGACCGAGGCGGTGTTCATATAAACTCTTCCATAATGAATATGGCATTCTTTTTAATGGCTAACGGGGGCCAACACCCACGCCATTCCAGTACGAGTACCGTAACCGGCATAGGATTATACCCAGCAGTACACATTGTTGCCCAAGCGGCTTCAAAATTACTTGTTCAAAATGCTAACTTTGAAGATGCTCGCTTTGCGTATGCTTTAGCCGCCGAAGCTTTGCACGGTAAAGGCTCAAAAGAGTGGGTAGCGGTACATCAAGCGATGGATGCAGTTGGTGTGACGGGAGCATGGAGCCCGCCTCAAGAAGTTCCAGAGCCACAGCCAGTACCTGTACCCACTCCCGAATCCGAGTCTGAGCCTTCGACAGAGCCCACGCCGGAGCCAGAGCAAGAGTCACAACCTGTTCCTCAGCCAACAACGCCCCCACCAAAAGCAGAGGAACCTTTGGAAACAAATGACAGAGTCCATACGTCTAATAACGAAGCCGATAACAACCAGCTCGTTATAATTTTGATTCTAGGGAGCGTAGGTCTTTGTATTGCTTTGCTAGCGCTTTTTAAATTAAAGCCGGCGTATAGCAGAAGCGAAAGCTCCAAAGGTTATTCAGCTGAAAATACGCAAATAGATACGTCAATGGGTAACTCAGCAGCTTCCCCAAATGCTACGCCGGACAACCTTGTTCCCAGGCCATCTAAACAGCAAAAGGGAAATGTTAACAATAGCGGAAGTGCGGCGCATCAGCAGGCTTCGCCTTATTACTTACAATCCCTTGAGGGTAACCAAAAACTCAATATTTCTTCTTATAATGCATCGAAAGGTGAAGGGTTTGTTATTGGTAGGTCACTAGAACTTGTCCACTTGCAACTTCGAGATGAGCGAATTTCCAGACGTCACCTAAGAATTAAGTCTCATAGCGATTACTTTACGGTTGAAGATTTAAACTCAACCCACGGTACCATGCTGGACGGAGAACGACTTAAAGCCTTTTTACCAGCACCTATTAAGCACGGACAGCTCCTTCGTATTGCTGACTTTAGCTACGTATTTAAAGTCAGTTAATCGTAATACTGCGAGCGTCACTATATTTTAAAAAGAGAATAAAATGGCAGGATCACAAGCAGTCAGCGTTAAAATAGTGTCTTTTAGAGGCATAGAATCAGAATTTGTCTTATCTCAAAATGGGGACTACGATATAGGTCGTTCCGACACTTGCTTCGCCAGCGTTAATGCCGAACTACTCTCCCGTCAGCATTTAGTTATTCGCTACCTCGATGGGCGCGTTTTTGTTACCGATAATAATAGTTCCAACGGCAGCATCATCGGCGACTTAAAACTAGTAGGCGGTCAACCTTATGAAGTGCAGCTTCCTAGTACGATTTTATTAGCGAATGGCAGCATCCATGTCGAGCTATGCTCTTCAACTTTAGCCTCTACAACCTCACATACTAATTCTTCAGCACCACAGGTTTCACCAACAACTTCCCAGCCCCAACTTGGGCCTGTCACTCATAGTGGCTCTGAAAATAACGAACTTCATCAATTACTATTAACCCGTGGGCAAGTACTCATTGGTCGCTCTTTCGACTGCAATTACGTTATCGACTCCCTTCAGGCATCACGAAAGCACGCTTTACTCGCGTTAGCTGATGGCCAGATAACATTAAAAGACCTTGATACCACCAACGGTACGTTCGTAAATGGTGAAAAAATTAGTGGCTCAGTGAGTATCTCCACTACTGATGAAATCACCATTGGAACCACGACGTTTGCTATTGAAAGCGGTAGAGTTGAACTTGAATACGCTATCGTGGCAGATAACATAGAAAAAGTGTACGCCCGTGGCGTTGTTGGCCTAAATACCATGAGCTTAAAAATTCCGAGTAAGCAATTTATTGCCTTAATGGGGCCTTCTGGCTGTGGAAAATCAACCTTACTGAAAGGCTTAAACGGTGCCAACCCTGTAACCTCTGGGGCTATTACCGTACAGGGGTTAAAACTAAATAATAGTAATTACAACACGCTCAAAAAGTATATTGGCTATGTGCCCCAAGACGATATTGTTCATGGGGAATTAAGCGTCGAAAGAACCCTCTTTTACGCCGCCAAATTGCGTATTTCCGACGATGTTACGAAGCGGGAAATTAAAGATAAAATAAGCACAGTGCTGGCAAGTCTAAATCTGGATACCGACGCTATAAGAAAAAGTAAGGTCTGTGATCTATCCGGGGGACAGAGAAAACGGGTATCTATTGCGGTAGAACTGCTCAATGACCCTAAAATATTATTTTTGGATGAGCCCACCTCTCCTTTAGATCCAGAGACCATTGAAGATTTCCTATCCTGTATTAGACGGTTAGTGAGCAAGGGGCAAACCGTTATCATGGTCACCCATAAACCCTCCGATTTAGACTATGTTGATCAAGTTATCTTTTTATCCAAGGGAGGGTATCAAACCTATTATGGTGATAAGAAGCAGCTTCTAAACCATTTCGAAAAAGACAATATTATTGAAGTGTATTCCATGATGAAAAACCCAGAAGAAGGCCAACAGTGGTATCAACATTGGGTTAGCCAAAATCCTGCGTCTGCCCTCGAAGTAAAGCAAGAAGTACTCGCGAAGAAATCAAACACTGCTCTGATTGGTCAGTTTTTTTGGCTCTCAGTGCGTTATTTCAATATCAAGATTAATGACCACGCAAATTTGCTTTTGTTACTCGCGCAACCACTCATTATTGGTGGGTTACTTGTTTTTATATTTAGTAAACTTCAAGTGAGCGTGATGTTTATGATGGCAGTATCTGCGGTTTGGTTTGGGGTAAGTAATGCAGCTAAAGAAATAGTCTCTGAGCTCCCCATCTACGAACGGGAGCGCATGTATAACCTAAATATCTTCAATTATATTGCGTCTAAGCTAACGGTACTGTCGATTATCGCTTGTATACAAGTGGCTATATTTATCGCTATAACGCATCTTGCGTATCGCAGCGTAAATGGGGATGCCAATGAAGTACAACTTTGGAGTGTTAGCGCAACAGCGCTGTTTATGCTGTTGTTGTCGGTTTCAGCCACCTTATTTGGCCTCTATCTATCCGCAGTATTTACCACCACTGAAAAGGTCATGACTTTTGTACCTATTGCCCTTATGCCGCAAATCATGCTGGCGGGAATTATTGCGCCGCTAGACAATAATATAAAAGTTCTGCTCAGTTACCTTACGTTAGGTAGGTGGGGAACTGAAGGGTTTGCGCATATTCAGGATGGTGCAGCCAGAGAGCTGGAAAAGTGGACGAATGAAAAAGCGGACATACCCGCTTCCGTTATGGTGCGGGTATTCAATCCACCCGCAGCCACAAACAAAGGTGATGCAACAGAATTTGCCACCCAAGGCGCAATGCAGCAACTTAATTTATACAATGACAATACTGAAATGGTGAGCTTGTTTCCAGAGAGTTTTACTGGTGTACTTATCGCTATTACGCTAATAAACGTGCTCGCGTTTGGCGGGTTGTTACTCGCACTTCGTAGTAAAGACAAACGATTTATTTGAACCGTGTGTGTACCGCTAACTAGCAGCAGGTAATGTTACCTGCTGCTACAAAGTCACTATGCTTTGCTGGTTGGCGCTCTGCGTGAGCTAGGTTTACCAGCGTTAGAGCGACCTGAACCGCCAGGCTTACCAGAACCACCCGGTCTACCCTGCCCTCGAGGTCCGTTTCGGCTACCAGAACGACGCGCGGGTCTGTCGCCTTGACTATTGCCGTTACCGTTGCCACCTTGAGATTGACGTGGGCGCTTAGGCTTGTTTGGCTTCTTAGGCGCTGACAATGTGGTTTCAGGTACTTTAGCTTGAGGCTCAAAACCTTCAATAATTTGGCGCGGAAGTAATTGTTGAATAAGGGTTTCAATATCTTTAAGTTGGTCTAGTTCATCAACACTAACAAAAGACCAAGCTTGACCACTCGCTCCTGCTCTGCCCGTTCTACCGATACGGTGAACGTAGTCAGCAGGCGTGTTTGGCAAGTCGATATTAATAACGATAGGAAGCTCGTTAATATCGATACCACGGGCTGCGATATCAGTCGCTACTAGCACATCAATTTCGCCACTTTTAAACTCAGACAGCGCCTTAGTACGCGCACCTTGGCTTTTATTGCCATGGATTGCTGCACTTGGAATACGCGCTCTACTCAGCTTGTCTGCAATACGGTTAGCGCCATGCTTAGTTCTGCTAAACACTAACACCTGTTTCCAACCATTTTGCTTAATTAGGCTAATTAAGGCCGCTGTTTTTTTAGATTTGTCGATAGGCACTAAATGCTGCTGAACCGTTTCAACGGTAGTATTAGCAGGTGCCGTAGACACTTTCTCGGGATTGTTCGTAATCGTTTGCGCCAGCGTGGTTATCTCAGAAGAGAAAGTCGCTGAGAACAATAAAGTTTGACGCTTAGTCGGCAACAATTTAAGAATGCGCTTTATGTCATGAATGAAGCCCATGTCGAGCATTCTATCGGCTTCATCCAACACCAAAGTTTCGAGTTGGCTGAACTTAACCGCGTTTTGTTGGTATAGATCAAGCAAGCGACCTGGGGTGGCGATAAGTACATCAACACCTGAACGTATGGCTTTCATTTGCGGGTTAATACCCACACCACCGAAAACCACTGCAGTTTTAAGTGGCAAAAATTCGCTAAACGATTTTACGTTTTCTTCCACCTGCGCGGCGAGTTCACGGGTTGGCGTTAAGATAAGTGCGCGAACACAATTAGATGCAGCGGGTCTGCCATCTAGTAAACGATGTAGCAAAGGCAAAGAGAAGCCTGCTGTTTTACCTGTACCTGTTTGCGCTGCTGCCAGTATGTCTTTGCCTTCAAGAATAATGGGAATAGCTTGCTGCTGAATGGGTGAAGGCGTTGTATAGCCTTGTTTTTCAACAGCTTGTAGTAGCGGGGCAGCTAGGCCCAACTCAGAAAAAGACATGGATAACTCCTGGAAATAAAAATTAGGTTACGCAACGTAACCGGTCTGCGCTGAAGGGTTATCAGTCTGAAGCAGGTGTAAAACGGTAAAGTTCGTAATGTGAAACGCGAGAGGGACTTGCAATAGTAATTATACAAGCAGAAACAATTATCAAATTAAAATAGTACCTACAAAATGCGGGCGCATACTACCACTGTTTGGCCTCACTCGCTAGGTTAATTTTTAACCTCGACGATAAGATCACATACTATGAAGGCATGGGTAACGTAGCCGTGGCTTTACCTTTCACTTTATAGCGCGCATTACATTGTGCATAGCGCTATGCAATCGCCAAATCCGCGAGAAGCGTCTATTGAAAACTACTCTTGTGTCTAATTGAATTAATTTAAGAAATCGACATAATTGTGCACAAATAAACCTATTTTTAAACTGGTAAATTGGTTTAGTAACGTTGTTAACAAGCCTTTTGCCAGCGAAATCTATTAGCCAGTATTATACTAACGTTAAATGTCTCGTTATATGCATTAACGTCGTCATTTACTAATAAAAAATAATTAGGCATTAAATGACATCTGGCATTATTAATTAACTTGAGTTTCTTGATTGAAAAGTCTTCGTTCCGACATTGCACTTACATCTATAGCTTCTGTTGCGATTATCAGTGTTTTGATAATGGCTTTGTCTATTCGTGTTTACGAAACCTTGTATCAAGATTTTGTTGCCTACCAGTTTGATGCTCTGGCTGAAAATATGGCGATGGATTTATTGCCCGTCATTAATTACAGCGCAGGAAGCTTTGACCAAACCCAAGTGCTGCTCAGGTTAGACAAATACGAATACGTTGAGTTTGCTCGTATTTACAACGAATACGATGAATTGGTCAATCATTACGTTGGTAACCCCAATATCGATAATGGGTCATCTTCCACTCCGGTTGTTGATGAAGCTAATTACCTTCATTTAGACAATGGCTTTCACACCATTAATAACAACATCTTTGTTATTAAAACGATTGGTGAAGTGGATCTTCCTATGGGAAAGCTCGTTTTATCCTACGACATTCAACATCCTCTTGCCGAAAATCGCTGGAAATTTATTGGGCTAGTCTCGCCTGTCGTCCTCATTCTTCTTCTCATCACCGTCATAACGACTGTGCGCTTACAAAGACGTTTGCTTACCCCGCTGACTTCGCTAATTGCGAAAATGAAAAAAGTCGAAAAAGAAGCTAACTACGATGTAAAAGTGTCGGAAGAAGGCAAGTTTGAAATTGCCTCACTTGGCCGCGGCTTCAATAGCATGATGCTGCACATAAAAAATCAGATAGACATTAATAAGCGCAAAACCCTGTTGCTCGAAAGACAGCAGTCTCAAATGGAGAAGCTTGCCAACTTCGATACGCTAACAGGGTTACCCAACAGACAATATCTAATGAAGAGCTTATCGATTGAATTGGCTCGTGCCAAAAGAGAAAAGTCCCAAGTTGCTCTTATGTTTCTCGATTTGGATGGGTTTAAGCAAGTCAACGACTCTTATGGCCACGATGCTGGTGACAAACTACTTTGCGGCATTTCATCTGAAATATCTGATGCTATGCGCGATGGCGACATAGTGGGTCGTCTTGGCGGCGATGAATTTCTTATTATCTTAGTGGGTAACCCTACGAACTCACAACTAGAAGCAATAGCGAAGCGACTCATCAGTAAAATAACCAAGTTGGATCATATTGATGGTTGGCGAGTAGACCCTAGCGTTAGCATAGGTATTGCCCTCGCTACCGACAGTGATTACGCCGCGTCCACGTTAGTCACAAACGCTGATGTGGCTATGTATAAAGCGAAAAACGAGGGCAAAGGTCGTTACGTTTGGTTTACTGCGTCGATGCAAGAGGAAACTAGACGCAAAATTCAGGTGGCTACTCACCTTCCTCAAGCCATCGAGAACAATGAATTCCATTTAGTTTATCAAGCTAAAGTCAACAGTAAGGGGAAAGTGGTAGGTTTTGAGGCCTTATTGCGCTGGTTTGACAACGAGCTTGGTAATATTTCTCCCGCTGAGTTTATCCCCATAGCCGAGCAAAGCGACAGAATTTCAGAAATTACGCTTTGGGTGATAGTCCAAGCTTGTTTAGAGATACCCCATATATCGGAGCACTATGGTGAAGATATTAGAGTTTCAATCAACCTTTCCGCTTACGATTTAAAAAACGTTCATGTGACCGAGTTTATTTTAGAGGGGTTACGTTCCGGTGGGATACCCAGAAATAATGTGGAATTTGAAATCACCGAATCGGCTTATATGAATAATTTCTCTATCGCAAATGCCTTTTTAGCCGAGCTTAAAAAAGAAGGCTGCAAGATATCCTTAGACGACTTTGGAACGGGTTACTCATCATTAAGTTACATCACAGAGTTTAACATCGACACGCTTAAAATAGACCGACAGTTTGTGAGTCAAATTGGCACATCAAAACGTTCTGAACTTATCACTATCACCATTATCGAAATGGCGAAAAACCTGAATTTAAATGTATGCGCTGAGGGTATTGAAACCCACGAACAGTCCGCTTTTTTAACCGAGAATGGTTGCAACATTTTGCAAGGTTTCTTATACAGCAAACCTATCCCCCTTGACGCTTTGTTTTCGCAAGAAGAACAGGCTTTATTAAACCTAGCAAACTAAATTGATATATACACCACGGTTAGTCCATTAGGAATTGATGTTCCCTCTGGTAAATAGCCAACACTAGATTCATGTTCTATAAGAAAAGTGACCATTTCTTCAATATTGCTAACATTCGAAGGTGGATTACTGCGCCCACTGAATCGCATTTGCGCCCAGAATGACTGAATTCGGGATTCAGGCAACCCTATAACTTGAGTATTAAAGACTTTTCGAATATGGGTACCAGATTCAAATTCTACGGGTGACAACCCATCGAGAGAGCCTCCCATAAACAAATTGCGTATTTCGCTTTTGCTAAGCTGAAGCGTTGACTCGGCTGAATTAGCCACCACCAACACACGTTCACGTGCGTGCGCTATATGGGCAAGCACTGTCGAAGATAAGAGTACGATTAACACTAAGCAACGCATCAAAATACCCACTCTACGCCCACTTGATAGAGACTTGCGCGCCTATCAAAATCAGCATTTGTAGGAGGAACATAAAACAACGATGTTTTGTCCTCTTTCCCCTTCAAAAACGAAACTTCAGTTTTAAACGCAAGGCTAGTACTGTAATCCCAACGAACACCAAAGGTTAAAGAATCTAAGTCATCAGTAGGAAATAAAGCATTAATGGAATCAACTGAGGTTGATAATAAATCGAGTAACGGGCTCACCCCTAACGGGATGGTATTTTCAATACTGTTCTCGTCCTGACGTGACCTTGATATCGTAGCGTGAAATAACAACGAGTTATAATAACGCCCTAGTGTTAGGTAATAGCTTTTGATACCAGATAAAACATCAAGATCAGAATCTACCGACATTAATTCTGCGCTAACAAACCAATCCAGTGACGTGTAGCCTGCACCAAACTCATAAACGGATACACCGTCGTCTAATCTAAATTTTGCAGCAAGTTCCTCGAATCCAGCCGAGGTGAGCCCCTCCACTAATTGATCGATTAGCACGCTATTATCGACAACTTCAGTTACTCTCATAAAAGACGAGCGAAAATGGAACCCATCATAAGTCAGTGAAAGCACCGCACCATAAATATCGTTGATATCAACATCAAAGGCGTCTTGGCCTGAGAAAAGTTCGCCATCAAAATCTCCCCAATACCCCTCAATCTCTAGTCCAACGTTTTTAAATTGTGTTTTGTGTCTTACGTTCAAGCCTTCGTAACCTGAATAAAAAAGCCGTCGACTATAAACTTGCTCAGGTGCATTAAGCCAAGGGTAAGAAAAACCTACATCAATAACATCGGAATACTTGAGTACAGGTAATCGAAGTCGTCCAACATTGAACTGCCACGATGATGAAGGTTGATAGGTAAGATAAAGCCAATCTAATCCTGAATCTCTATCTGCCCCTGTGTGGAGTATTCCCTGAGCAGAAATTGAAAACTGACTATTAATCGCATAATCGGCTTGCAGTGCGATGAGTGAATCTTCAGAAAAGCTCCACGAGTTATCGTAATTTGCATAAGACGCTTCGCTTGTGGAGAGCTGACCACCTACGACCCTAGCAAACCCAGAGAACGTTAGATCGCGATGGGTATCTGCAATCGCAAAAGAGGTAAAAAGGGCTAAGGTGAGCAAAGCAGCAGTGATATATTTCAGCATCCAGGTCATAACTCAGTAAATATCAATAGCAGACCAAGGCACGTTAGCTAGCTGCTGTTTTAGTTATATAATTAATAGAATAGGCGCCAACAATCACCAGCCTGTCTAGATAGTAGGAAATATTTACGTAGCCTATAAAACTACTGGATACGACGCTGATTAGCACTAATCTGTTGTAAAAATAACGGTGAGACTGTCTGGAAGCTCAACACCTTCAGGTAAATAACCAATGCTGGCTTCGTTTTCATTTAAGTAACTTATCATCTCGTCAACACTGTCCACACTGGTGGGCGGTTTATTCCTGCCGCTGAACTTCATCTGTGCCCAGTAAGACTGAATTCTAGATTCAGGTAGCCCTATAACATGAGTATTGAAGATAACCCGAATATGGGAGCCGCTCCCAATTTCTACAGGAGCAAGGTTAGATTCCGATACCCCACCCATGAAGATATTTCGGATTTCCCCCTTACTCAAAGAAACCGGTTGATCAGCTAAATGCGCGACCACTACCACTCGCTCGCGCCCTTGGGCAAATGCACAAAAGATAAAGGAGATAATGAATACAGCGAAAACAGATTTCGACATTAAAATACCCACTCCATACCTAACTGATAAAGTGTGGCTCGCCGGTCAAAATCAGAATCAATGACATCTAATTCAAAAAACGATGTCTTTCCATCTTTTCCTTTTAAAAATGACACTTCAGCTTTTAATGCTAAATTATTTCGAAAATCCCACCGGGCCCCTAACGTTAATGAGTCTAAGTCATCCGTTGGGAAGTACGTTTTTACTTCCTCCACAGCGAAATGAAGCGCATCAAGTTGCGGTGCAATACCAACAGGTATCGTGTTTTCAATATCGTTCAATGACTGGCGAGATGAGCCCACCGTGGCATGTAATAGCACTTCATCGAAGTAATAACCGAAAGAGACATAAAAACTGTCGATACCGCCTAGAATGTCTAAGTCTGATTTAACCGACATCCATTCAGCAGAAGCAAACCAATTCAGCGAGTCGTAACTGATACCGAATAAATAAGAGGTGGCTCCGCCGTCAATATCTAAGATATCTGCAGTGTCGGAAAAGCCTGCTGCTCTTAAGCCTTGAATTAATGGGTCCAACTCGGTTAAATCGGTGTCGGTATCGTTCGCATATATAGTGGCAGTTCGAAATTGAAAACCTCGGTAACTTAGCTCTACTACTCCGCCATACATGCCATCGACAGTAACATCAAAAGCCGTTCCGCTGGAGTGTATCTCGTCGCTGTAGTTCCCCCAGTAAGCCTCTACGGAATAGGCGATCTCATTAAAAGAACCTAAATAACGCGCATTCACCCCTTTGTACTGAGAAAACAGATAGCTGCTGTAAAGTTGCTGCGGCGCATTTAACCATGGATAAGCGAAACCAACATCTATGACATCAGAATATTTCAAAAAAGGCGTGCGTATTTGTCCAAGATTAAACTGCCAAGATGCGTTAGGTTGGTAGGTTAAATATAACCATTCAATACCTGATTTTCTCGTCTCATCGCTATGCCATAATAACTGCCCAGAAAGAGAAAAGTGATCATTGAGAATATAATCGGCTTGCAGCGCCGCCAATGATTTTTCAGAAAAGCTTACCGAATTATCATAGCCCTCGTACTTAGCTTCATCGGTAGATAAGTAACCGCCAACTAAACGCGCAAACCCAGAAAATTGTAAATCATTTGAAGTTTTGGCGAGGGTTCCAAAGGAAGTGAAACTCGCGATTATAAGCAGTAGTGTGAACCGACTAACCAATGGGAAACCTTATAAGCAAATAAGTAGTAAATTAACTATCACAAGCATCTTGTGATTATTAACCTAAAATCCACTTTTCGCCAGTTTAGGCAGTAAGTTAAGAGATTTTTTTTGCAGGGAGATAAAATGCGCTACCAGAAGTGAAAGTGAACCCCTCACCCTGGTAGCAATTTGTAGAATAGATGATTTCTTTTACTATTTAACGTCTAGGCATGCATCAGTAATAGCTTGCCAGTTTTTCGCTTCAACCCACTCAGGTTTTGCCACCCAAGTTCCACCCACAGCAAAGATATTGCTCATGGATAAATAATCTTGGTAGTTACTTTCTGACACACCGCCGGTTGGACAAAAACGTGTATCTTTAAATAGTCCACCTACCGCTTTTAAAAACGCTGCGCCGCCAGATAGAGATGCAGGGAACAACTTCATTTCACGAAAGCCATGTTCTCTTGCTAATACAATATCAGCAACGGTGGAAACGCCAGGTAACACAGGTAAGCCACAGGCTGTTAAAGCTGTGAGTAAGCGCTCGGTGACGGCTGGCGTCACTATGAAATCAGCGCCCGCGTCTTTAGCAATTTTTAAAGAAGCTTCATCGATAATTGTTCCCGCGCTTACAATCATTTCAGGTAGAGCGGCTTTTATCGCTGTAATAGCTTCGGCAGATTTTTCTGAGCGAAGTACCACTTCTACTGTGCGCAAGTTCGCTTCATACATCGCTTTTGCGATATCTACACCATCGTCTGCGTTATTGACTTGGATAATAGGTAAAAGCTTCTGCTCTCCCATAATTGAAGATATAGAATTCATAGTTTTCTCTGTGTAATTTTGCGTAAGGATCAGGTTAAATTTTTACTAAAGAGGCTATAAGCGGTGGCATCCACAATGGCGCCTTTGTGCTGGATGACAAAGCCCGCACTTTTTGATGCTTTCTCGACCGCTTCTTTTTGTGACGAATCATCTAGTCGTGCCCCAAGGTAAACGCCGTTGAAGGCATCGCCTGCAGATGTTGTATCTACCACATTCTTAACTGGCGTAAGCGGGACTTGAGAGATATCGCCTTGTTGATTAATAACGGTAACAGCGTCACTACCATTTTTTATAATCACTTCGTCGAAGGTGTAATCACTCAAAAATTTCAGTGTTTCGTCGATAGTGTCTATGCCATATAAGAAGTTAAAATCTTCAATACCGGGAAGAATAATATCTGCTAGCTCATAAGCTTTTGCGTAAAGGCGCTTAGCATCGTCTTTACTTTTCCACAACGAAGGGCGGTGGTTGATATCAAAAACTAACTTAACGCCAGCTGATTTTAATCGGGTTAATAAAGAGAAATACGTCGAAAGGTCTTCTTCGTTTATTATCGCTAGGCTAATACCACTAAACAACACCATGTCGAAGGCAGTCATTGCGGCAATATCGTTGCTATCTAGCGTTTGCATCATGCTTTTTGCTGCAGAATCCGAACGCCAATAAACAAATGAGCGTTCACCCGTATCATCTGTGTATATACGGTAAAGGCCTAGGTGCTTCTCTTCATGCCTGCCAATAAATCGTGGATTTATCCCCTCATTGACAGCATGCATGACCATTTCATCACTTAGCGCATCTTTGCCGACTGCACTGATGTAATAAACATCATGTTGGGGAAACGTACGTTTCATATAAACTGCTGAATTATATGTGTCACCTGCGAAACCTTGAGAGAGTAAGCCGTTCTCGGCTTCCCTAAGCTCTGACATACATTCGCCAATAAAACCAACTCTCATGCTACACAGACTCCAATTTAATATGCACTGTCTACTTAACGTAGTAGCCGTTTAATCCGAAGGCCAGCTAAATATTGATTCCAGATAGACTTCGCTTACCTAATCCCCTTTTTTATGGGATTATCGTTGCTATCTAGCCTAATCACAGTGAACCTATACTGATTTCACTTTTTTGCTCGCCAACTATGGCCATATAAGCCATTTACGATGTTCATTTTGTGTAAAAGAAATGTCACACGAAAAAAACAATCTAACCAATCGGACGACCAAATACAACCAATTTATTTTACCAGATAGCAACTCAGTTATTACCAATCGTAAATATCTCGACATTTATTCGTACTTTTAACTGTGATTAGCACAACGATATTTGTCGCACTTTGCGAATAGACGCATTTTCAGGCTACAATCTGTGTAACAGCGACGTTACCAATATATGTAAATAAGGTTAAAACATGAAATCTCGCCGGCTTTTCTGGAGTATTGTAGAAAAACTCGAAGACTTAATCGATCAAGGTATATGCCCAGCTGGGAGTCGACTGCCAGCGGAACGAGAACTAGCACAGACCTATAATGTGAGCCGTCCTACTATTCGTGAGGCGATAATCGCATTAGAGGTTCGCGAACGAGTGGAAGTGAAAACCGGGTCAGGAATCTATGTATTAGCGCAAAAGAATGCCCAACATTCAGCAAAAACTATTAGTGCTTTCGAGCTTACTCAAGCCAGAGCATTGATTGAAGGGGAAGCCGCCGCGCTGGCTGCATCCACTATAAGCGATGAAGAGGTTTCTGCGCTTAAGAAAGCCCTATCAGATATGGCCTCTCCAGATATTGCGGATGAAGCTGATCAGCGTTTTCACCATATTATTTCCCAGGCTACACATAACCATGCAGTGCAACTTTCGGTTGAAAATCTATGGGAACTTCGTCGTTCAACGCCCGAAATAGTAGCGGCCTATAACGATGTCTGCTCTCAAGGTATTGAACAACGAATAAAAGAACATACGGAAATTTTCAACGCCATCGCCAACAAAGACACTGCTGCCGCTCGTAAAGCAATGCACAGCCATTTTAATCGTCTAATAAATGCGTTATTTGATGCTAGTGAAGCGAGAGAGTTAGAAGAGATTAAACGGAAAACGGATAAGACAAGAGGCTTATATTCGATTTCTCATCTAAGTAAATAAATCACCTGCCTTGGTGAAAACCGTTTTTACGTATAGCACAAACAAAACAGGCTTCTTTCGAAGCCTGTTACTTAGTAGGATACTCAGAGTATTTTTGCTTTTCTTGTATGAGTTTGTATTTGAGTAAATCTGTTTTTACTAATACGGGTGTCTAAAAGTAGCGCGTCATCATTAGTCGCGTTAGCTTCAACTCAAAATATATAAACATCACGCCACTTTGTCAACCGCAAACAAGAAAAGATATTACCAATAACCATTACCAATAAGCATTGAGAGGCTATAACGTTACCTTCTTCAACTTAGCTGCTTTTATTTAAATACGCATTTTGCGTACAAAATTACTTTACGGCATGCAAAATTCAGTTTAAAAAGCGCGCTATTGTTTAGTCTATAATTTCGAGTATTCTGCTCGTCATGGTTTTGCGAATTACAATCAAATGATCCTAAATACGTTTTTCGACTTCATACAAGAAAAATGGACGCTGATACAAGCATCGGTGTATACCACGACGTTTCTCATTCAAGTTTTGCTCATCGCAGTGATATACGCACTGGCCTTTATTCTGGCAAGACAAGTTAGAAGGCCTTTCAAGTTCACACGGGAAGCACCACAAAGCGGGGCACATACAATACACAACATGCTATTCAAACTTGGCGGCACACTGTTCCCCGTCATTACCATTAGCATACTCAAATTGACTACGGTTTTAGGTGAACAATTTCAATTCGATGCTTGGGTACTAGAAATAGCGGTTGTTGTGGCAGTTATGCTATTTGTTGCTTCCTTGATTAGAGGGTTTATAGATAACCCCGTTTTCGCCGGTTTCATGCGGTGGGTAGGCTTGCCTATTTTATTCTTACATTTAGTGGGCGTATTACCTGTTGTTACTAGTGCGCTGGAATCGATGTCGTTATCGATTGGCAATGTCGATATTTCAGCCTATGGAATAACACGCGTATTTCTTTTTGGCGGCTTGTTGTTTTGGTTAGGTCGAGCATCTAACACCCTTGGAAAAGACATTATTCGCAGCCACACCACGCTAGATGTGTCTACTAAAGAAGTGTTCGCAAAACTCTTTGAAGTTGCGTTATTTTGTATTGTATTCCTGCTGCTACTAAACGTGATGGGAATAAATCTAACCGCCTTAGCGGTATTCGGCGGTGCACTGGGCGTAGGGTTGGGCCTTGGGCTGCAATCTATCGCTTCAAACTTTATATCCGGCATTATTATATTGCTTGATAGGTCGTTAACCGTAGGTGATTTCGTAGAACTTGAAGACGGCCAAAAAGGTATCGTGCGGGAATTTAAAATGCGTTATGCGGTTCTCGAAACCTTCGACGGTAAAGACATACTCGTGCCTAACGAAAAGTTCATTAGCTCGTTATTAATCAACTGGACTCACAAAGATCCTAAACAGCGCTACCGTATCGATTTTTCAGTCGCTTATAAAACTGATATTCGAGCAATGGTAGAAATTATAAAAGATGCAGTAGCTCAACATCCTCAGGTTATTAGTGGTGAAGACATCCCCTTTGAAGAACTGCCAGATTGCGAAATAGACAGTTTTGGTGACTCGGGCGTGAATATGTTTGTTGAGTTTTGGATGGATGGTGTTGATGATGGAAAAAACCGTGTTGGCGGAGACCTTTTATTAACCGTGTTCGAAACCCTGAGAGAACATCAGATTGAAATCCCCTTCCCTCAACGTGAAGTACGCGTGGTTAACGAAAACGGTATTGGTATTCGAAATACCACCCCTTAGTAGCGAGAAAGTAATACATTCCACTGCCATTGGGCATCGCGTAGATTTAGCAGGTCGATAAACTTCTGATAATCGGCCTGCCCCATGGCATGGGCCACCGTTTTTAGCTGAGCTTTGGCTCTTATAGCTTTCACCTGTAGCAACTCTAAGCGTTTGTCGGCACTTTCACCAAAGTTAGTGTCTAGAATTTCATTGGCTTTTTTATTTGCATCCCAAAAGGTTAGCACATAGCCAATGAGTTTCAGATGTACACCTATCATCTGTTTACTTTCCAGAACGTGAGCCAAAGTAGATGTAGTCAGCCTTTTTTTAAAGCCACTCTCCGTTTCTGGTTTTGCGCTAACTGATAAGTGCTCAAGTGCTTCTTTGTATTCTTCAATTAGCCTAATATGCTGCTCGCCCTCATACTGCCCACTTGAAAGTGAATTCAAATCCTCTGCCAGTATTTCTAGGTTCACAAGCTGTCGCTGTATCGTTGCCATGATTAGTTATTAAATACTTAGGTATGCTAGATGGTTTTATGGGTTATTGACTGATGCATCGCTAGCATTCAATCATTGCCTTATCATCACTACTTTGCAGGTATTTTCTGCCATTGCTACTCTGCATTCAGTCTTTACGCTTTGACTGTCATTTATTCATCGCCACTTCTATGCATTTACAACGAGATAATTTACAACATGACTAAAGCGCGTATTAATTTTTATCTAAGCTGTTCAGTGTATAGAAAGTTTGCGGGAGGTGCAGCGTTAATCTTGGGTATCTTTCTAACGCCTTTCAGTGTTTCCTTTTATTTCTTCAATGTAAAAAACGCGGGCACTTCAATAATGCCCGCGTTTCTATTAAGTAAATGAGCCTTTAACTTTACTGATTTAAAGGGCTGCTTAAGTCATGACGTAAATCGAAGCGATCAAGGGTCATCACTTTTGTCCACGCATCTACAAAATCCTCTACAAATTTAGTTTTCGCGTTGTCGTAAGCGTAAACTTCAGACACTGCACGCAATTCACTATTTGAACCAAATACTAAATCAACAGGTGTAGCCGAGTAGAGTACCTCACCCGTTTTACGGTTTATGCCCTCATAAACAGCGGCGTCGTCTGTTTTTCTCCACTTCACATTCATATCAAGCAATGTGGTAAAGAAATCATTGTTGAGCGCACCTACCTTATTAGTGAAAACACCATGAGTGCTATTACCGTTGTTCGCACCTAACGAACGCATACCACCAATTAGTACCGTCATTTCTGGAACGGTTAAGTTAAGTTGGTCTGCTTTATCTACCAGCATTTCTGCAGGTGAACGATAGCTAGTATCTGCATTGTAGTAGTTGCGGAATGCATCAGCCGTTGGCTCTAACAGTGAGAACGAGTTCACATCAGTTTGCGCTTGGGTTGCATCACCTCGCCCTGGTACGAACGGTACCGAAATTTCAACGCCTGCATCGGCAGCCGCTTTTTCAATAGCCGCCCCACCTGCTAATACAATGAGGTCAGCCAACGAAATTTTAGGGCTAGATGACTTACCGCCATTATAGTCTTTTTGAATCTCTTTTAATTTAGCGATCACAGCTTTAACGGTTTCAGGTTCATTTACCGACCAATCCATTTGTGGTGCAAGTGCAATACGAGCACCATTTGCGCCACCTCGGTAGTCAGATGCTCTAAAGCTTGCCGCCGAGCCCCAGGCTGTCTTAACTAACTGTTGTACGCTAAGCCCCGAATCTAAAATAGTTGCTTTTAACTTTTTCGCGTCGCCATCACCAACTAGCTTGTGATCAGTAATGGTTACTGGGTCTTGCCATACAAAATTTTCTTCAGGAATATCGTTACCAAGATAACGTGCTTTAGGGCCCATATCGCGGTGGGTTAGCTTGAACCAAGCCTTAGCAAAGGCGGTTTGATATTCTTTTGGATCAGCAAGGAAGCGTTCTGCTATCTTACGATATTCTGGGTCATATTTAAGCGCGAGATCGGCCGTTGTCATAACCGGAGCATGTCGCTTCCCTTCTACATGAGCGTCTGGCACTGCTGTTTGCGCAGACTCATCAGTAGGTATCCATTGAATAGCGCCTGCCGGGCTGCGAGTTTGTTTCCACTCAAAACCAAGCAAGTTTTGCAGATATAAACTGGTCCAACGGGTAGGAAGTTGGGTCCAAGCACCTTCTAAACCACTAGTCACTGTGTCTTCAGAATGTCCTTTGCCACAGTTGTTCTTCCAACCAAGGCCTTGTTCTTCCACACCTGCACCACCAGGTTCTGCTTCTAAACAGTCTGCAGGCTTGTGAGCGCCATGCATTTTGCCAAATGTATGACCGCCAGCGATAAGCGCCACTGTTTCTTCATCATTCATGGCCATGCGATTAAATGCGGTGCGAATGTTCTTCGCTGAACCCAAAGGATCAGGCACACCTTTAGGCCCTTCCGGATTAACGTAAATTAAACCCATGTGCGTCGCGCCTAATGGGCGTTGCAACTCTCCGCCCTTTTCTTCTCGATCGCTAGCCAGCATTTCTACTTCAGGTCCCCAATAAACCATATCAGGTTCCCAGTCGTCGGTACGACCACCCGCATAACCATAGGTATCAAAACCCATGTTTTCCATACCTACCGTGCCGGCAAGTATCATAAGGTCACCCCAAGATAATGCTTTCCCGTACTTTTGCTTTATTGGCCAAAGCAATCGGCGCGCTTTATCTAGGCTTGCATTATCAGGCCAGCTATTGAGCGGGTCGAAACGCATTTGGCCACCATCGCCCCCGCCTCGACCATCTAACGTACGATATGTCCCCGCACTATGCCATGAAAGTCGGATAAAGAATGGACCATAGTTTCCATAATCTGCAGGCCACCAATCTTGAGAGGTCGTCAGCAATTCATTCACATCCGCTTTAACTTGGTCTAAATCGAGTGAAGAGAATGCTTTTGCGTAGTCAAAGTCATCGCCTAGCGGGTTTGAGCGGCTGTCGTGATCACGAAGTTGAGATAGGTTTAATTGTTCTGGCCACCAAAAATTATTCGTTCTAGCCTGAAAAGGCTGAACCATGCCAGACCCTTTTGCGCCGGCTGGTTTGCTAATTTCATTGTTAGCAAATGAATGCGACGTACCTAGTGCCAATGAAATCAAGCCTGCTAATGTAGCCTTGCGTACCCTGGTAATTTTCATATTGTTGTTCCATTTATTATGTGTATACATCTGCAAATGTATGCGTTTTGTAGTTCGCCCACCCGCCACAATTTGCAGTTAACAATTAATTCACATAGTTAATGTAGTTATCGGTTCGCTTAAAGGACAGTTAAAAAATTGAATTAACCCGATAGGAAATACTGATTAAGGCATTCGTTCTAAAAACAGATATTTAAAAACGTTGACTCAATCAACCTGAAAAACGTGTTTACGCATTTCAGAAGCCGTGTACTCTTTTCATACCCCAAGAAAGTTATGCCGTACAACTTTTAATCGGCGGCTAAAACTTACTCAACTTGAACATAAAACTGAGTAAGACCGTGAAACTCTTTCCCAATATTTCCCTCGTTTAAGACAATTTTACGCTGGCACGCCGATTGAATAGTCAGTGTTATCAAACGTGAAGCATTTCATCTTCACGTGGATCTTCCTTTATCGGAAGCTAATGGAACGTTGGAAATTAAAACGAGGATGTCATTATGAAAAACACACTTACAGCACTTGCAGGTATTGCAGCACTTACATCATTCGGTAGTTTTGCTCAGTCAAACGACTACTCTCTCGACGAAAGTGGTTTCTATGTTGGTGGTAACTACGGATACCTTCGCGTAGAAGGTGAAGACGATTTTGATGACGACAAAGATGTATGGCAAGGACTTGTCGGTTATAAGTTCAACGAATGGGTTGCGGTAGAAGGTAGTTTTATCGACTTCGGTGACTATGGCAACGACATTGCTGGCGGAGATACCGATGGGTACACGGCGGCGATTAAAGGAATTCTTCCAATAACAGACCGTTTTTCACTGTACGCTAAAGCGGGACAGTTGTGGTCAGAAACAGAATATAACCTAGGCGGTGTTTCTAGTGACTATGACGACGAAAGTCTTTTCGTTGGCGCAGGCTTAAGTTATGCCATCACAAAAAACTTTTTGGTTAACGCCGAATACACAGTGTATGACGCCGAGCTAGATGCAGAAGAAGCCGTAGATGATATCGACGATACTAACTTTGAGACAGATTTAAAGCAGGCAAGCATCGGTGTTGAATATCGATTCTAAATACCAAAGTTAATTGAGTTCCCCCTAAATGCGGCGCTTTACAGCGCCGCATTTTTATTTACATCCCTTACTAAAAACAGTTACCTCCAAAACAGGTTAATGAATGTCAAGCTAACGACATGTTTTTGAGATAGCATAATTCATTCCTATAAACGAAAAGACGGCAGTAGACCTCATGCTAACACTTGCTCTTATCTACCTTGGTGCTGCGCTAATCGCTGTACCTATTGCTAAACGATTGGGTTTGGGCTCAGTGCTAGGCTATCTCATTGCTGGGATTTTAATTGGTCCATTTGTTTTATCGCTAGTGGGCGACCAAACCGAAGTGATGCACTTCGCTGAGTTTGGGGTAGTGATGATGCTGTTTCTTATTGGGCTTGAGTTGCAACCTTCCCGATTATGGACCTTAAGGCATTCAATCGTGGGGCTAGGAGGACTACAAGTGTTGCTCTCGACCGGGGCTATTTTTGCCATCACCTATTATGGATTGGGGCTTGCTTGGCAAAGCGCATTGGCAATTGGCTTGATGCTAGCGCTCTCTTCAACCGCTATTGTTATCCAATCTCTGGAAGAAAAAGGCTGGTTAAAATTAGACGCCGGCCAAAATAGTTTCTCGGTTCTTTTATTTCAAGACATCGCCGTTATTCCTATATTGGCACTTATGCCGCTACTTTCATTCCTTCCCGCTAGTGCCGTTGATGGGTCTAACCACTCACTGGTATCGGATTGGTCTGCCATGGGTAAAGTGGGTATTTCTATTGCCGTGATTGTTACCATTATTCTGGCGGGCAAATACATTTCCACCCCCATATTCAGGTACATCTCCCAAACTCATATGCGAGAAATATTCACGGTTTTCGCGCTATTCTTAGTGATTGCAATAGCACTACTGATGCAGACCGTCGGCCTTTCCCCAGCATTAGGCACCTTCTTGGCGGGCGTGGTGCTTGCAGAGAGTGAATTTAGACATGAACTTGAAGCTGATATTGAGCCCTTCAAAGGGCTGTTACTAGGGCTATTTTTCGTTACCGTTGGCGCATCGATTGATTTCGGATTATTAGCTGAGAACAGTTTACTTATATTACTGCTGGTTGTTGGTCTTGTGGCTATTAAAGGTTTAGTGCTTTATGGCTTAGCCCATCTCTTTTCGATTAATTCTCGTCAGCGACTATTGTTCACTTTAGCCCTAGCACAAGGTGGGGAATTTGCCTTCGTGCTACTTTCACTATCTCGAGAGTTGAGTATTTTAAGTTCTCAGGAAGCCAATATTGTTACCTTAGTCGTGGCACTTTCCATGGTTATTACCCCATTACTATTAATGGTTTACGACCGTGCACAGAAATTTCAAAAGTCATCAGCACCTGCATTTGATAAGCCTGAGGAAATAGAGGCTTCTCGACATGTGATTATTGCGGGCTACGGTAGATTTGGGCAAGTTATTGGACGACTGTTAAAGGCCCAAGGTTATGAAGTAAGCGTACTTGATCACAGCCCTAGCCAAATCGACTTGTTGAGACGCTTCGGTAACAAAGTCTTCTACGGCGACGCCGCCAGAAAAGAATTATTAGAAGCGGCAGGGGCAAATTCTGCCGACCTGCTTGTTATTGCCATAGATGACCCGCACAAAACAATCGAAATTATCGACATTGCTCGTAAGCATTACCCAAATTTGAAGTTAGCGGTACGGGCTAGGGACAGGCGCCATGCTTATGAACTTATTCGTATGAAAGTCGGCACCTTTAACCGAGAAACTTTCGACTCTGCATTGGTACTCGCGGTTGAATCATTAAAATTATTGGGGAACGATGATATCGATGCCGAACGCGCAGGAAGGCTATTTAGAGAACATGATGTTGAATCCATGAACCTACTTGCCGAATTGTGGGGTGATGACCACTCTTATGGCGTCGCAATTAAACAGCGGATGGATGACCTCACCCAAGTATTAGCACAAGATACTGAAGCACAAGATATGTTTAATACCTGTGATAGTACTCGAGACCCTAATAAAGCTAACGAGGCGAAAGAAGGATGAAAGTGAATAAAGGCAAAACTGCAACGATAGAATAGCCATAATAAAGTATATATTTTAATAACTTTATCTAATTTACGATACCAGCCTTAGGATGAGTGCCCTATTGCACTCTTTATACTTTGGTATAATCCTGCCTCGAATTAATCTTAAGGGCTGAGTGTTGTACTTTTTTCTAGCCACCTGCATTATTGTTTCTATCGCGGTATGTGCGGCACTTTGCGGCTACTTCACGATAAAAACGGTTTATCAGAAAAAAACAATATTTCGCTACTGGTCAATTGCCAGTGGCTTGCTTTGCGGTAGTTTAATTTCACGTCTTAGCGATACCCTATATGCACTCCCTTCTTCATATTTCATTTTGGGGCTTATAGCTCTTGTAGTCGGTTTCTATCAGGTCTTTTTGGGGTTGGAATCGCTACAAAAACACAAAGACTACAAACTTAACCGCCATGCACTTCCTGTCCTAGGGGTAGGAGTTAGTGGAATTTGTGTATTGTGGTCAATGCCTGCGCTGGCCGAATCTGTGGCTATGTTTTTTTGTGCTGCACTTGTGCTGTTAAGTGAGGGCGTGCTTTACAATGATAATAGAGTAAAAGAGGAAAAGCGTGCCTTGCTCCGCCATTTGCTGCTTATTTCGTCTTTTTCACTTTTCTTACATGGCACGGTATCGGTGGTAAATTCAATTACCGGTGGTATGGATGACTTGTCGTTGCTGTACAAGCTCACCTCTGTGCTGATGGTGATAACCGCTGCATTAATCGTTTTATCGTTGACGCGATGTAGCACAGAGCCAAAATCTCAATCACTTTATCATCGTCCGCTTAGAGGCTCTGGTGCGGTTTTACTAAAACGTGACGACTTTATTCAACAATCCATTAAAAAGCTTCAACAAACTAACAAACATGAAAATGTACTGTTGCTAGTTGAAATAGATGGCTACCAAGACGTGATAGATAACTACGGCGCGAGTGCCGGTGAAAGCGCCAGTTCTCAAGTGGGGCAGTCTCTTATTCATTTTACCCGTTCAAATGATATAGCGGGGCAAATAAGCGAAAGTAAGTTTGCGATTATGCTAAGCGGTGTCACTATTGACTCGGTTCATGTGGTTGCTGATAGATTGGTAAAACAAGTATTTTCCAAAAATGTCCAAACGCTAGACAGCGCGCCCATGTTTACTGCCAGTATCGGGATTGCGCCTTCCTCAGATATCGTATTCTCGTGGCAACAAGGAGAGCCGTTCGATGAATACAGCATAAAACGACATGACGGTACTAGTTTAGTCTACATGCTGTCACCATTTAAAACGGCCACACTGTAAGTTTTGCGCTGAATTATCGCGCTTATCTTCAATTTTCCATTACGCCTCAATTACCCTCTTCCTATGAAAAAGTTACATTCTCCGGTTCCGACCAAATGAAAACTCTTCACTCAAACAGCCTTAAAAACATGATTTATTAGTAAGTTAGGGTCCAAACCTAACACTACTTTGATCCGGAACGTTTCCTGCAACTTCTTTGTATATTTACTTTATTACACGGAAGCGATTTCGGGAGACAACATGGTTGATAACAATAATATATTCAAACCAGGTGAAAACTGTTGGGTTAGCAGCAAAGCAAATTTTGTTGCGCCACTCATAGATTGTGGTAACTATTACAAAGCGCTACACAGCGCTATTGTAAAAGCCAAACACAGTATTTTTATCATTGGGTGGGACATTGATAGCCGGATACGCCTTTTAAGAGGTGATGACGAAGCAAACAGTGAAGCCCCGAGTGTTGTCAGTGATTTACTTGCATGGAAAGCAGAAAATAACCCCGACTTAAACATTTACCTGCTACGCTGGGATTCTTCTCTCGCATTTTTCTCTAAACGAGAAATGTGGGCAAAAGAAGTGTGGGAAGAAAAAACCCCAGATAACGTGCAAACCGAGCTTGATGACACCATCCCTATGGGCGGCAGTCAGCACCAAAAAATTATCGTGATTGATGATGAGCTGGTTTTCTCTGGTGGCATGGATATTTCAACGAATCGCTGGGACACCCGTGACCACCCCGTAGTATCTGAAGAACGAGATGGGCCCGACGGTGAGTACCCTCCGCTACACGATGTGCAAATGGTATCTTCCGGTCCAGTAGTGGCTGATTTTTCTAAACTGGTTCGTTGGAGGTGGTTGCGGGTTGCCGAAAGTGAACCGGTAGAGATTCGCGCCCAAGCCGATACGTCTGTAGATGGTCCTATTCCCGACACGTGGCCTGAAGGTTTTCCGCCCATCTTTGAAGAAGTCGACTGTGCGCTAGCTAGAACAATTCCGTTTATGGACGAAGTTGAGCCAGCGCAAGAAGTACGCACCATGCTACTTGATTTAATCGGTCAAGCCGAGTCGCTTATCTACATTGAGAATCAATTTACTACTCGTCAGGAAATTGCCGAAGCGTTGAACAAACGTATGAAGGCACGTCCTGACTTACACGTCATTATTGTCAGTTCTTACGAGCCTAAAGGTAAATTCGAATGTGAAGCCTTTTGGGCAAGTCGCATAGAATTTAAATCTATTCTTGAAAAAGACATCGACCCTAAAAGAGTAAAGTTGACTTACTCGTCGTGCGAAGACTTACAAGGCAGAAAAGCCTACAAGCGCATACATTCTAAGGTAATGACCGTTGACGACAAATACTTAGTGATAGGATCGTCTAACCTAAGTAACCGTTCTATGACACTAGATACAGAAATTGACGTTGTGCTTAGCGGCAACAGCGAGCTAAACCGAGCGGCAATTTTGAATGTTCGTAACGATTTACTTGCTGAGCATACCGGTAGAGATATCTCAGATATGCCTGCACTGTTTGCAGAAGAATATCCTGTTGAAGCATTAATCCATGGGCAAATTGCACACGGATATGTATTAACCGAAGTTCGTGATGAAGTTTTCACTACGCAGTCAGTGAATAATGTATTTCGTTCTTTATCAGATCCAGAGGAGCCTTTAATTTCTATGCCTTCTTTTGATGGTGGGGCGCTACCCGCGCGTAACCCAAGACGTAGAACTATTATGATCATGTTGGGGCTAGCCGTTATTGCTGTGCTCGGTGGCCTGATGTTCTGGGCGAGCCAATCCATTTCGTGGTTAAGTGGTGAGAGTATTAATGCGTTCCTTGAAAAGAGCAGAGGCACTTACTTTGCACTGCCTACGGTATTATTGGTTTATGTAGTGGGAGGCATACTCTTCTTCCCCGTTACCGTATTGTCATTAGCGGTTGCCGCTATCTTCGGCCCTATTTGGGGGCCAATATACGGCATCATGGGTGCCCTGCTAAGCTCTGCTATTTTATTTGCTATCGGTAAACTTTCTGGTGACGCTGGCCTTCGGAAGGTGGGTGGACCGAAAGTAGAAGCATTGGATGAGAAACTGAAACAAAGTGGAATAGTGGGTGTTGCTGCCATTAGAATGTTGCCTATTGCCCCCTTTAGCTTAGTAAACTTAGTTGCAGGTATTTCATCAATTGGTTTATTACAGTTTCTGATCGGTACTTTCTTTGGCATGTTCCCCCCAATGATTGCGAAAGGATTGGTAGGTGACTCTATAACTCAAATCTTCCGCAACCCGTCGGTTGAAACCATTAGCTATTTAGTAGGCGGTATTGTGCTTTGGGGCTTAATGATTTGGGGCTCTCAAAAGTTCGCTCGCTATTATCAAGAATCTCGTCAAAAACGTGCATCGGAAAGTAAAGAATGTGCCGCATAATTAGTTACAACATTCATAGTGGGCTAGGCAGGGACAAGTTACAAAATTATCACCGAATTGGGCAATTTCTAGCTGAATCGGGTGCCGATATTGTACTTTTACAAGAGATGGATACACGCCCATCCGAGCGTGCGATTGAGCGAGATATTGAAGATATTTGTGCTAAAAATGTCTACAACTTGGTGTCTGCCCCTGCCCTGCATGAGCCAAGCGGATGGTATGGCAACGCTATATTGTCGCGCTTCAACGTTATTGAACAAGAAACCTTTGACGTAAGCCAGCAGGGGCGACAGCCCAGAAATGTGCAAGTGGTAGTGTTACAAACTGACAAAGGACCCCTTACTGTCGTTAACACCCATAAAGGACTTAAGCGATTAGAGCGCCGCTCGCAATTCGCATTGTTGCATGATTATCTTGAGCAAAGGATGCAAGCCCATCCCATGCCATTGGTATTGGCGGGAGACTTCAATGAGTGGCAATTCTTTTCACGGGCTTTCACCTCGTTGAACAAGCTTTTGAATCAACATAAGGTAGGCGCTACCTTCCCGAGTCAATTTCCAATTTTCTCTTTAGATCGTGTGTGGGTAAGTGACGACATCACGGTTTCAGAATGCAAAAAGCTGACATCAAAAAAGGCGAGCGTCTTTTCTGACCACCTGCCAGTTCAACTCGACATTAGACTTCCAGAAGCCAATACGCCTTTCATTTCTGACTGATCAGTAAACGCTAAGGAGCCTCGCCAGTGTTGCAGCGCCTGCTCACTGGCGACAACTTGTTTTATCACTTTAAGCATTTTTAAGACGGCTTCGTTTAAAGGGCTCGTTTTGTTAGTCGCAGCTAGCACCAATCGCTGCATTTCCGGCTCAACTATTTTTAACGTAGAAACCAAGCCCGATTCTTCAAGATGAAAAATGGCCGATGTTGGTAGTATCATTACCCCTTCTCCTTGCATAACTTGTCGCAACCCTGTCATCAACTGCCCCGAATAGGCTAAATTATGCTGCAAATTGACACCCGTCGCTTTTTCATAATGTTCGATAAGCTTGCCTAATGCGTCTTTATTGCCAGGCGATAATAGAGGGAATTGGCTCAACGCCCAAAACGGGATACTTTCTCTGCCCGCAAGGTGGCTGTACTCACTGGATGTTGCTTGATTAGCCATTACCAAGTGCAAGTTTTCACGAATAAGCGGTGAAACCGTCATAAACCTTGGGTCAACGTCTTGCTCGTAGGTTAATGCAATATCGACTTGCCGCCCTTCTAACCACCCCTTTACTGAATACGAAGGGCCAGTACTTATTTCCAATTTTAGTTTTGGATGGTTTTGCTTTACTTCTGCAATAAGCGGCATGGAAAGTACATTACCGATAGACGGAAGCATACCCACTTTTACAGTACCCGCCGTTTTCCCCACTAACTCTCGCAGTTCAGATTTAGCGTTATTAATATCATCCATGAGCCTAGTGGCATGAGTGAGAAACAAATCGCCCGCTGGGGTTAACGTTACCCCAGAGAAGGTTCGACTTAGCAACTGCGCCCCCATCTCTCTTTCGAGGCTTGCTAATTGCTGACTAATGGCAGGTTGAGCGATATCAAGCTCACGTGCTGCACCTGCAATACTGCCTTTGTGTACTGTGGTTAAAAAATACTGAAGTTGCTTAGAGTTCAAAGTCTAATTTCCCGAATATGACAGTTTTTAACACGTTGCCATAAAGCACAGGTCGCTTTATTAAGATTAAAATCAGCAAGTTACATGCCATCGACTAGTAAAGCTGCCCTCACACTTGTAAAAATTACGTTAATCTCAAAGTTGCATTTATTTTTTTCATACTAAGCTAGAACAATTAAAGACATTAGAATCAGATAGTTAAATACAGCCTCAATACTTTTCTTATACCCCTCAATATTCTTTTTTCTTTCGCGATTTTAAAAGAATTTTTAGCCTGAGTGTCAATACAGGTAACCACACAAAACATTTATAAGATGCAGTATGCATCAAGGTGGTGCTTGTTATGCCAAACGTGGGCGGCATTAGTCCCTGCTCCAAGTGAAGAATAACAACTCATAACGGCTCGTTTTAGGGAACACACATGAGAAAAAACAAGATACATAATGCAATTGCACTAGCGTTCACTGGAATCTCTCTATCTTTGGCAGCACCACTCGCGTTAGCGCAAGAAGCTGAAGAAACCGCAGTAGATACTCAAAATGTTGAAAAAATTGCTGTTGTCGGTGCACGTGGTGCACCTCGCTCAGTAACTAGCTCTCCTGTACCTGTTGATGTATTAAGTGCTGAAGATATTGAAGCAGTAGCCTTCACCGACATGAACAACGTACTGATGACACTCGTGCCATCTTACTCCGTTGGTCGCCAACCTATTTCAGATGGTGGTACCTTCATTCGTCCTGCAACGCTACGTGGTATGCCTACAGACAAAACTCTAGTGTTGGTTAATTCTAAGCGTCGTCACAGAGCTGCACTAGTGTCTATCGGTGGGTCTGGTACACAAGGGCCTGATATCGCGACTATTCCTACCGCTGCGATTGGCAGTGTAGAAGTACTGCGTGATGGTGCTGCAGCACAATATGGCTCCGATGCTATTGCAGGGGTTATTAACTTCCAGCTAAAAGAGAACACTGAAGGTGGGTCTTTCACCGCTGACTACGGTAGCTATTTTGAAGGTGACGGCGACCAAATTACCATTACAGGTAACAAAGGTTTTGCGTTAGGTGATGATGGTTTTTTAAGTATTTCAGCAGAATACTCAGATAGCGAAGCCACCTTCCGTGGCGAGCAATACTGTGAATCTTGGTTCTGTGTGGATGAACAATCAGAACAATACATTGCAGATGCCGCCGCAATGGCTAGCTCAGTGCATGATTCAGATGTAGTTCAGCCTTGGGGACAGCCAGATACTAGTGGTACTCGTATCTTTTTCAATGCTGGCTATGCATTAACGGCTGAAATGGAGCTTTACGCGTTTGGTAACTACTCTGAAAGTGAAGGTAGCGGTAACTTCTATTATCGTTACCCGGGTAACGGCACTATTGAAGATATTCGGCTAGAAGATGGTTCTATATGGAGCCCTACTGAATTTTTCCCAGGTGGCTTTACGCCGCGCTTTTCTGGCGATGTAACCGACTACTCTTTTGTTGGTGGTATTAAAGGAATGTCTGGCGACTTAGGCTATGACATAAGTGGTCGTTACGGATATAACGATATTTCATATACGCTTGCCAATACGATTAACCCATCTATGGGTAATGAGTCACCGACATCATTTAAGCCCGGTGACCTAACTAACGAAGAAACGCAAATTCAGGCCGATTTCACTTACGATTTTAACGAATATATTTTGGCCTTCGGGGCAAGCTATCTTGACGAGTCTTATGAAATTTCAGAAGGCGGAGTAGATTCTTACTTTGCAGGGCCTTACGCAACCTCTGATCCTTGGGGCTTCTGTGACGGAGATGCAGCTAGTGCAGCTGGTTTAGCCGTCATTGGTACCGGTTCAACGCTAAATTGTGCTGACAGTGATGATGCGGTTTATACCGTGGTGGGTGTAGGCTCAAATGGTTTCCCTGGTTATTCACCTGACTACTCAGGTACGTATAGCCGTGACTCTTATGCGGTATATACTGATATTTCTGGTGACATTACCGACGAATTGTTCGCACAAGCCGCTATACGTTATGAAGACTATTCAGACTTTGGTTCTGAGGTGGTTTATAAGGTTGCGGGTATTTACCAAATTAATGACGAAATTGCAGTAAGAAGTTCATACGGTACGGGCTTTAGAGCACCGACGCCAGGTCAACAAGGTACAACAAACGTATCTACTCGTTTACCTGATGGTTTTCCAGTAGCAACGGGCTTGTTCCCTGCTGGTGGCGATGTAGCCCAAGCATTAGGAGCTGAAGAATTACTTCCTGAAAAATCAACTAACTTTACACTTGGTTTAACCGCTAGTTTTGGTGATTTAACGCTTACTGCCGATTACTACAACATTAAACTAGAAGACAGACTGTACTCAGTATCTACACGAGATGTATCTACTACGGTAGTCACTGACCCAGACGCTGATGGTTATGATGCCTACCAGAACTACTTGGCGCTATCAGGTGCGGGCGTTTCTGGTGCAGAATCAATTGGTGGTGTGTTCTTCTTCCAAAATGCGTTCGATACAGTCACTGAAGGTGTTGATCTCGTTGCCACTTATAAAATGGAAACGACCTACGGTTCAACTATGATTACAGGGTCTATTAACTATAACGATACCTCGTTCGACTCTGATCCTAGCGAATTCTTGGACCCCGAGGACATATACGATTTTGAACATGGTACGCCAGAAATGCGCGGTGTGTTCTCTGTGACACATAGTTATGATGTGTGGTCTGCGGTAGCACGATTGAGTTACTACGGTGAATACGAAAATGTAGGCAGCGATGATGGTACCGTAATCGATGCCGAAACAATTCAAACCTACGGCTCTGAATTTATGTTTGATATTGAAGGGTCATACCTTATCAATGAAAACCTAACGTTATCAGTAGGTGTACGTAACCTATTTGATAGCTATCCAGACCCTTCAACAAATGGTGACGCCTGCTGTGGTCAAGTCTATGACTCAGGATCAGTCGTCGACTGGCAGGGTGGTTACTACTACACCCGCTTAGCGGCAAGGTTCTAAAAACAACTAATACTAAACACCGGCAAATGCCGGTGTTTATGTTTTCACCCCTCGTTTTATAAGTAAAATTTAAAGGTCTATTCATGTTATTAGAAGTATTTGCTGGAGATGTAGTTTCATGGAAATAGAGCTTCTCTGGTTCGTTGTTACTCTTTGTATTACAGGTGCTATTGCTGGCATTACTGCTGGTCTTTTTGGTAATGGCGGTGGGTTTGTTGTTGTTCCCGCTCTATTAGCCGTATTTCCATTTTTTACGCCCCCATCCCAAGAGCTAGTGAAAGTTGCAATAGGCACTTCTTTAGCTTCTATTGTGGTATCGAGTACCCGCTCAGTTATGGCTCACCATAAAAAAGGCGCTGTAGATTTTGATATTCTAAAATCATGGAGCATCTGGATAGTATTGGGCGTAATAGGCGGTATTTATATTGCCAGTAGCACAAGTAGCGATGGTCTAACGGTCGTTTTTGCGGCAGGTGTTTTACTTTATTCTATTTACTTCTTGTTCCCAGAATTTGTCATTCGCCCTGGTGTGGCATTGTCTATGCCTGAAGGTGTGGCTAAATCAGTACTCGCTTTTGTACTAGGGGGCTTTTCGGCCCTTCTGGGGATTGGCGGAGGCACGCCCATGGTAATTACTATGGTTATCTGTCAACGCACAATCCAGCAAGCAGTAGCCACTGCTGCTGGCGTTGGTTTCCTAATAGGTCTTCCAGGCGCTATCGGCTTTCTGTTTATGAAACATCCTGAAACCGCCATTTTGCCCGTAGGAACTATAGGCTATATCAACATTCCCGCATTAGTTGCCATTAGCATTGGTGCCATTATCACTGCCCCAATGGGAGCAAAAATGGCGCATAACTTCAGCGAGAAAAAATTAAAACGAATGTTTGGTATTTACTTAGTAATTGTTTCTAGCGCTATGTTTTACAAGGCCCTATAAACACTTACGATGTTTGAGATAAGGAATTAACAATGTCACATAATGTTTCAAGACGCCTATTTTTGGGTGGTAGTGCTGCCGCTACTGCCATTGGTGCCTCAGGCTTGATTACGTCTGCGGGGCTTCAAGCTGCAACACCCGCTATGTCCAAAGTACTCTATGGCCCTAAGCCAGGTATCGCCAAACTAAATGCTAATGAAAACCCATTTGGGCCAAGTAAAGCAGCATTGAAAGCGATTGCTACTGCTTCTGCAGAGGGCGGCGCATACTATGCCTACCCCGCTGCAATGACGTTGCTAGACATGATTGCGGAACGCCACGGAATTACACCTAAAAATATTTCGTTAAGTGCAGGCTCTAGCCCAATCCTTTCTTATGCAGCCCTTGCGGCAAGCAAAAAGGGAAAAATATTAGGCCCCGATCTTTTCTGGGATACCACCTCAAAAGCACCAGAGAAACAAGGTGCTCCTGAGATTGTTCGGGTACCTAACACGAAAGATTTGGCAATCGATTTGGATGCCATGTATGCAGCCATTGATGACAGCGTTGGTATGGTGCATATCACCAACCCTAACAACCCAACCGGACGCCTTCTAGACCCTGCCAAGCTTCGAGAGTTTTGTATCAAGGCTTCGAAAAAGACGTTAGTACTTGTTGATGAAGCGTATAATGAACTCACCGACGATCCGCCCGCAAACTCAATGATTCCGTTAGTAAAAGCCGGACACAATATTATTGTTGCACGAACCTTTTCTAAAATTTACGGGTTAGCGGGCATGCGTGTTGGTTACATGATTGCCTCTGAAGAAAATACTGAGTGGATAAATCGCTACGGCATGGGTGGCTACACGCTGAACCAAGCAGGTTTAGCCGCAGCAATTGCGTCTTACAATGATGAAGCTTTTCTAACGTTTGTTAAAGATAAAGTTATAGAAGCAAAAGGCTTAGTGATGGATGGCCTCAAGGCCAATGGCCTAACCGCACTTCCTTCTAGTACTAACTTTATTTTTGTGGACCTTGGTAAAGGAGATGCTGAATTATTTAGAGCCGCGATGGCGGAGAAAGATATTCACATCCGCGGTATTTATCGTACCTATACTAATTGGTCGAGAGTAAGTATGGGTAAAATCGCAGATGTGCAGCGGTATGTTGATGCCATTCCACAAGCACTTGAAACGATGACTAAAAAACAAAACGCTTAACTGAGTTAAAACATCGTAATATTATGCGTGCAGCCACGTTAGGCTGTACGCCTCTCTTATTCCCCCCCTTATCAACTAGTATTTACACGTAAAGTATAATGCTCATAAATGCCCTCTTTGTCATATACTCTTAAAGTATCTTGCGCAAATACACCAACCTAGGTTTTAGAATCTCAGTATGTCTACTAAGCTTCTTTCAGGCGCTAAGAAATTGCACACACTGTATTAACAGACGTTAAAGGAGGCTGTTGATGGCACTATCTGTTTTAGTTACTGACGACTCTAAATTGTCACGCCGTAGCGTAAAAAAGTCGTTACCGCCGGAGTTAGACTACGATATTTCAGAAGCAACTAATGGCCAAGAAGCCATAGACTTGTTAGCGGAAAACACCTTCGACCTTGTGTTGCTTGATTTAACCATGCCAGACGTAGATGGCGTGGATGTGTTGGAATACTTATCTAAGCGTGAACAATGCTTTCCTAACGTTATTGTAATCAGTGCAGATTTTCAGCCTGAAAAACAGCGCATCGTACTGTCCTTAGGGGCGAAACGATTTATTAGAAAACCGTTAGATAAAGAAGAACTGGCAATGACTATGTTTGAGTTGGGGTATTTATGAGCGCTGTAATACCATTAGAAGAGGAACAACGCGATGCGCTGCAAGAATTGCTTAATATTTCAATGGGCCAAGCAGCAAATTCACTCGCGCAACTCATTGAAACCAAAATTGATATTTCAATCCCTAAAATAACCTCAGTGACCCCCACTCAGCTATATACCTTGCTGTTTGGTTCTGACGATACTTTTCATACCCGCCAGTCTTTTTTAGGTGATATTCAAGGTGAAGTGATGTCAGTACTTTCTCGTTCTGGACTGAGCGAGATGGCAAAACTGATGGAGTACAGTGAACCGCTCAGTAAAGAAGATGTAGAAGAAATTATACTTGAGCTGTCTAATATTCTCGCCGGCGCGTGTTTGGCAGGCTTATCAAGCCAATTAGAACTGACCACCAATTTGAATATGCCAACGTTGTTTACCCCTAACAAAGAAAACTTCGATGAGCTAAAGTGGCAACATAGTTTGGTCATGGAAGTACAATTCACTGTCGCTGTTTCATCCTTTTCTATGCGCGTTGTTTTCTGCTTAGATGACGATTCACTGACAAGAATGAAAGATACCTTAGATGAACTACTAGAATAATGTTTGAGCAACTGGTTGAAAAACTTCCGGTTGGAATTGGCATCGTTGATGAAAACTTTTTGGTGGTTTATTTAAACGACTTTTTTAAAGACCGCCTTCCTCACGAGAATCGCGCTTCGTACAAAGATACACCGGTTACCGAAATTTTTAGCGACCAAGGTAAGTTTCTAAAGCGAAGACTAAAATCGGTTTTTGTTCTGCAGCATCCAAGCTTCAGCTACTGGGAGCAGCGCCCTCATATATTTCCGTTTAAAAGCAGTAGGCCGATTACTGGCGAAGAAACACAGATGTATCAAAACATGGAGATATTGCCGGTAAAGGACAAAAGTACTGGGAAAAAATATGCGTGCATTTTTTTACAAGATGTTACCGCGCAGGCCAGTTATTTTCGTACCCAACAAAAGCTATCTGCCGCACTAAAAGAAGAGCACGAAGCTCAACGTAAACTAATTCGTAAACTTGATACCGCCCAATCTCAACTCATTCAAGCGGAAAAGATGGCATCAACGGGTCAATTAGCGGCGGGCATTGCGCATGAAATAAATAACCCTATTGGTTTTATCAACGCAAACCTATACACCTTGTCACAATATGCCAATAACTTAATATCCATCTGCGATGGGGTAGAAAATCACGTTGCTGATTTCAACGATGAACTAAAAGAACAAATCAAAAACCTTTTCGAAGCACAACACTATGATTTGATAAAAGACGACATTGAAGAGTTGCTTGAAGAATCAAAAGCTGGCTTAAATCGAGTTAAAGATATTGTCGATAATCTAAAACAATTTTCCCTCGACAGCACACAAGGCAGTCAGGTTGTAGATTTAAACGACGTCGCCACGCAAACCATCAAGTTGGTATCTACCCAATATGCTTCTCACCACTATAAGGTGGAATCTCCCGACGAAAAGATAGAAATAACGGCAAACCCAGGGATGATAAAACAAGCCTTAATGAACATATTACTCAATGCCGCCCAGGCTATTCCAGACAAAGGCTACGTTAAGTTAACACTATTAAAAAATAACGAGAACGTCACAATTAAGGTACTCGACAGCGGTGAAGGTATTGAGCAAAAAAATATGAAAAGAGTCTTCGAACCTTTTTTTACTACCCGCCCTGAAGGTCAAGGCCAAGGGTTAGGCTTGTCCACCGCCTATACCATTGTAGAAAAGCACAAAGGAAAAATTTCAGTCAATAGCAAAGTGGGTAAAGGTACAGTGGTTACAATAGCGCTACCTATCATCTCAGAAGCCGAGTCAACTACAGCCCCTGAGTAACATCTATTGTTGCACCCCATACAGATAAAGTCCTTCATCAGATAAATGGCGTGTTATCTTTCCATGAGACAAGAGGTAGTTTAAATGGGACACACACTCGGCTACGGCAAATACGATATTTCTACCACTCAGTTCCCGTTTAAATAAAACAGGTAACAACTCGACAACGGTCTGAGGCTTATTACAAGCCTCTACGAGTGCATTTAAATGGCGATGGTGATGTTCAATAAGCTCATTCACTCGGTCTTTTACCCCAATAAAAGGTTGTCTGTGTGCGGGTAACACCAAGGTTTTTTCCGGTAAGTCAGTGAAAGGCAGTAGCGTAGACAAATAATCTTGTAGCGTATTGCCCTCAGGCTCCGTTGAATATACCCCTATATTGGGCGTGATCTGCGGTAAAATATGATCGCCCGCTAGCAGTATTCCAAGCTCTTTAGAATATAAACATACGTGCTCTGGTGAATGCCCCCTCCCTATCATCACTTCCCATGAGTTACCTTTTAACGTAAGCACATCACTTTGCTTTAATCGTCGATAACTGATTGGAATTGGCGATACAACGTTGCTGTAACCTTTATTCCCAGACATGAGCGACATCACGTCATCGGATTGTAAACCTGCACGGTGATAGTATTGCTCATCCCGCCAAGCAGAGGTGTCGCTTTTCCCCCCAGTGAACGCGCGCGCAGTAAAATACTCAACCTGCGACATGTACAGTGGCACTTTGAATTGGTCGGCTATCCATCCGGCTAAACCAACGTGATCAGGATGCAAATGAGTAACTAAAACCGCTGAAACGGGTTTATCCAATGCGGCAAAAATTTCATTCCACAAGGCTTTAGTTGTATTCGTACCAAGCCCAGTATCAATAACCACCCAGCCATCATCATCTTCAACAAGATAAAGATTAATGTGGTCAAGTTCGAAAGGCAGTGGCATACGAAGCCAAAGTACGCCTTTCGCTATCTCTGTCCATTGACCTGGAGACGGTTGCTCAATTGCTGGGTAATGCATACATCTTCACCTTTTCGCTGGTATACTTACTTCTATAACGATAGGTAGGCAAAAACAAACGTATCTGTTTGATAATCAACTATAGCGTTAAGTAATAGCACTGCTATACCGAGAGTTATTAAGACCTAGCGAGCATTGGTAAACCATTGACCTCTCTCATTTCGAGTAAAGAAAATCGATTGCCCTGTACTATGAGTCCTTCATTATCTCACCAACGAAAATTAACTTGCCGTGATTAGAAAAGGTTACATTCTCAGTAAACACACTATTGCTAAACAAGCGCGCAGTAAGCATAAAGGCGCTTGCGTTGAAGTGTGGGTATCTACCGACGATGGTCCTGTGTGTCTTCAAAGCGCTTTGCAGAAACCCTCATGTTTTGTTGCTACTGAAAACACAAAAAGCATAATAGAAAAAGCCAAGCGGGAAGGTATTGAGGTTGAAGTTTCCTCTGACAGCTTCTTTACCCTAGAGCAAGTGGAAGTAGACACCCTTAAAACCACGTCTGATTCCCACATGCATCAATTAAGGCAGCTTGCTAAAAGCTTACATATCACTTTGTATGAAGCTGATATACGGCTTGCTGATAGGTATTTGATGGAGCGGTTTATTTACGGCTCATTGGAGTTTATTGCGGCTGACGAAACCGCCACATTAATACCTGAGGCGCGAATTAGACCCGCAATCTACACGCCAAGCCTTTACTCGATTAGTATAGATATTGAGTGCGATGAAAATGAAAATCTATTCAGTATAGCGCTAGCGTCTAACGACGTTAATGAAGTGATGTTAGTTTCTGCTTCCACTCATCCCAAGACGTTAGATGTTCCAGACACATTTTCACTTAGCCAGTTTTCTACTGAATCAGCACTGCTCACTGCGTTTATAACGCGTATATGTGAAATCGATCCAGACGTTATCTTAGGCTGGAATGTCAAACAGTTCGATATGGCCGTGCTTGCTAGGCGAGCCAAAAAACAAGGCGTGAAATTTACAATAGGCCGAGACAAACGAGAAGCCTTCGTAAGGGATTGGGATGGTCAAACTATTGTGGATATACCTGGCCGCAGTATTGTAGATGGGATTGAAGCACTAAAGACGATGACCTATCAATTTGATTCTTTCTCTTTAGACAATGTTGCACAGCAGTTACTGGGTGATAAAAAGCTCATACCGAGTGAAGACAAGCTTGGGGCAATAAAGGCCTTGTATTACGAAGACCCCTCTTCGCTTGCGAGCTATAACCACAAAGACTGTGTATTGGTAAATGAGATTGCTACAAAAACTCGATTTATAGAGTTTCTTATCTTGAGAGGCACCTTAACTGGGCTCGATTTGGGAAGACCCGGTGGGTCGGTAGCGGCATTTCTAAATGTATATTTACCAAAGTTGCACAGACAACGTTATGTAAGTGGTGTACGCCCCGAACACGGCGGGTTAGCTAGCCCTGGTGGCTACGTGATGAATTCACAGCCAGGCCTGTACTCTGATGTACTTGTGCTCGACTTTAAGAGCCTATACCCGTCAATTATTCGCACGTTTAAGATTGACCCAATGGGACTTGCTGAGGGCCTTAAATACCCAGAACGCGCCATTGAGGGCTTCAAAGGGGCGATGTTTAGTCGTGACAATCATTTTTTGCCCGATATTATTGACAATCTATGGCGCCAAAGAGACGAGGCTAAAAAGCAAAACGATGCTCCCCGCTCGCAAGCAATAAAGATTTTAATGAATTCATTTTATGGCGTATTAGGCAGTGGCGGATGCCCTTTTTACGACCCAAGACTAGCAAGCTCTATTACTCTGCGTGGGCATGAAATAATGCAAACTACCGCAAAGTGGATAGAAGAAGCAGGGTTCTCAGTTATCTATGGCGATACAGACTCTACCTTTGTACATGTAAATAACAACACATCGTTGGGCACGCCTAATGAAACGGGACAGTCGCTAGCAAACACCATCAATCAAAAGTGGCAAAGCAAGCTTCGTGAAGATTATGATATAGACTGCCATTTGGATATTGAATTTGAAACCCACTTTGAAACTTTTTTTATGCCCACAATTAGAGGTTCTGCGTTAGGCAGCAAGAAAAGGTATGCAGGTTTAAAGCAAATTGGTGATAAAAAAGAGCTGGTTTTTAAAGGGTTAGAAAACGTACGTTCAGACTGGACTGAATTAGCTAAATACTTTCAGTATGAGTTGTATCGACGGGTTTTCGAAAAAGCACCTGTATCTGATTTTATTAAACAAACTGTTGATAATATTCGCCAAGGGAAAGAAGACACCAGACTCGTATATGCTAAGCGACTAAGAAAGCCATTAAACGACTACATCAAATCTTTGCCTCCTCATGTAAAAGCCGCGCGCCTTGCAGATGATATTAATCGTAAAACAGGTCAACGATTACGTTACCAACACAATACAACCATACGCTATGTCATGACAGTACAAGGCCCACAAACTACTGAACATCAAATGGCACCGCTTGATTACGACCATTACATCGAAAAGCAGATAATGCCCATTGCAGACAGTATACTTCCGCTCATCAATCTTTCTTTTTCTGAATTAACCAACGAACAATTATCCTTGTTTTCTAACTAAGGTGATGATGTTGGAGCATTCATATCATGAATGTCACCTCAGATGTAATTTGCCTGAATATTTTTCAAACCCCTGTTGCAAGTTAACAAGGTTGATAAACATCTAACTTTTAGGTTTATTCAATTAATAAATAAAAATCAGTAGCTTATTTCAGTGGCATAAACAATGAATGTGATTAAGTGAGTATTTTATTCCTTGCTCTAACCGAGCAAAGTGTTATCACTACAAAAGGAGAATGTGATGAAAAAGCTTACACTATCACTTGTTATAGGCGCAGTAATGTCAACGACCGCAATCGCTGGAGATATCCAAGGTGGTCACAAATCTAAGGTTAGCGCTGATTTTTCTACATTGGATCATGATGGAAATGGACACATCACTAAAACAGAATTAAAAGAAGCAAACTCTAGTAAATTTTTTAAGAAGATGGACACAGACGGTAATGAAAAAGTGTCCCAGTTAGAGTTTGATAAATATGTAAAAAATAACCCTAGCATGTTTTCTGAAGATATCGTAACGCGGGTTAAATCAAATGGCACTACCGATGCAGTGCTAACTCGTAGAATGACGTCATCAACATCTCAATCCATGAATGAGCCTATGATCACCAGTAGCGGCTCAACCATGATGAAAGGCGAAGAGATGATGGGAAAAGAGATGTCCAGTGAAATGAAGTCTGAAGTTACTGCGAAATTCAATAAAGCAGATCGTAATGATGACGGTAAGCTCTCAATGAAGGAAGTTGAAAAGGCTGGCATTGATGGCGATTTTAGTGAAATGGATAAAGACGACAACCAGTTACTAACCAAGATGGAATTTCGTCAGCATTTAACGCAGTAGCTGTTACTCAATAGGTTAATTAGCTATTTTGTACATTAGTGTATGAGATAACAAAAACCCCGTCTTCGCGGGGTTTTTTACTGCCTGTTCACTTTCTTACAAGCATAAAAAAAGGGCTATCCGTTAGGCTAGTTATCGTTGTGAAGTAATCGTTGTGAAGCAATTTCTTCGAATGGGACTTGGCTTGCGGCATGCGCTAATACGTTTCACTTTCTATCAGACATAAAAAAAGGGCTATCCGTTAGGATAGCCCTTTCTTCGAATGGGAGCTTGGCAGTGTGCTACTCTCACATGGGGAAACCCCACACTACCATCGCCGCTAATACGTTTCACTTCTGAGTTCGGAATGGGATCAGGTGGTACCGTATCGCTATGGCTGCCAGGAAAAACTGGTTGCAAACGTTAGTTTGCGTAATACCGACTTATTTAGTCCATATTACTTTAATAATTAACAATTTAGGAATTCTGATATTCACGTAATCAATCTTTGAGCACTGAGTACTACTACTCTAGTTGCTATTAGCTTTGTCTTACAACACTCAAGATATAAAGCCTCTTGGGCGTTGTATGGTTAAGCCTCTCGGGCAATTAGTACAGGTTAGCTTAACGCCTTACAACGCTTCCACATCCTGCCTATCAACGTCATCGTCTATAACAACCCTTCCGGACTTTAAAAGTCAGGGATGACTCATCTTTGGGCCGGCTTCCCGCTTAGATGCTTTCAGCGGTTATCCGTTCCGAACGTAGCTACCGGGCAATGCCATTGGCATGACAACCCGAACACCAGCGGTTCGTCCACTCCGGTCCTCTCGTACTAGGAGCAGCTCCCATCAATCATCCAACGCCCACACCAGATAGGGACCGAACTGTCTCACGACGTTCTAAACCCAGCTCGCGTACCACTTTAAATGGCGAACAGCCATACCCTTGGGACCGACTTCAGCCCCAGGATGTGATGAGCCGACATCGAGGTGCCAAACACCGCCGTCGATATGAACTCTTGGGCGGTATCAGCCTGTTATCCCCGGAGTACCTTTTATCCGTTGAGCGATGGCCCTTCCATACAGAACCACCGGATCACTATGACCTACTTTCGTACCTGCTCGACGTGTCTGTCTCGCAGTTAAGCTAGCTTATGCCATTGCACTAACCTCACGATGTCCGACCGTGATTAGCTAACCTTCGTGCTCCTCCGTTACTATTTGGGAGGAGACCGCCCCAGTCAAACTACCCACCAGACACTGTCCATAATCCCGATAAGGGACCAATGTTAGAACATCAAACATACAAGGGTGGTATTTCAAGGACGGCTCCACACAATCTAGCGACTGTGCTTCGAAGCCTCCCACCTATCCTACACATGTAGGTTCAATGTTCAGTGCCAAGCTGTAGTAAAG